>ERZ808026.46-NODE-46-length-20929-cov-4.243814_pt1 | contig 20929 bp, 18 predicted proteins | sample MGYA00380182_ERZ808026 | MGnify/ENA primary metagenome ERZ808026 (study PRJEB31490, sample SAMN06133376) | cow dung metagenome | isolation source: H9 | host: cow | place: China: Chengdu | collected 2015-05 ... | reverse complement strand
AGTGAATTAGAAAATAAGACAGAAATAAGCAAAGAAGAAGTTTGGAATGTAATAGAATTTGCTAATGCTCTGTATAATGGTTTTGCTGGATTAAATAATACTGATTATTTTCTATAGATAATATGACAAACGTAGAGCTTGCTTTAAATCAGCTTGCAGAAGTTTCTGCAACTGCCATTGCTCAGGCTACAAATCCGAAGGGTTTTCAGCAAACCCAGGAAACTGTCGTTGATGGCGGCGCAATCGCCGGAAATGCCAGACGAGAACTGGAAGAACGGATTGGGCGAAGTGTAATTTCACCATTGAATGCGGAGGAGCCTGATTTACTAGATAATTCAGAAAAATAAAACCGTGTCTAGCAATATACAACTACAGGACTTGGCAAAACCCCCAAGTCCTGTAATAATTTCTGACTAAAAACTTTTACATTTTTGCCTGCTCTCTTAAAAAATCTAAAAATGTATCTACTCCTCCGCCAATTACCTGTACTCCTTTCGGACGATCACCTTCAACACTTGAAACATCAAAGAAATCACCTGCGAAAGTCAGTTCTGTTCTCATAAAGGAATCCGAACCGAAAATTCCCTTTTCAATTCCCACATATTCATCGCCCCAAAATGCACAATCCTGAGGATTAATTCCTCTTTCCATCAGGTGTTTCATGATTGTATCTGCATTATCTGACTTTGATGAAATTCCTACCTCCAGATATTTCGCATCACAAGTTGACAGTACCTGCACTCCTTTTTCTTTTCCTAATCTTTCTGCAAGGTTCAGTAGACTCTGAAGCCCTCCCTGAATTCCGTGAGAATCCAGCTTGCTTTTTAATGCAGTCAATTCATCTCCCTGCATAAACAGCTGATCTCCTCTGTCATGTTCTGGCATCAAGTCAATTTTGCAATAATTTGGACGTGTGAATACTATATCTGTAGCAAAATCATGTTCTTTTAATAAATACTGATGAATATCAAAACAAATCTGATGAATCAAAAGAAGCTCTTCTTTATTTGGTAATAAATCTGCAAACACATAAGGATTTCCTTCTTTTGTATATGCGTATTGAAAAGCACCTCTACCAAGTCCTAAATATAAATTCTGTAGTTCGTCAGGTGTAAAGAAACTTTCCAGTTTTCCTCCTGCAATATTCTCATAAGTAGTACCTGAAATAATTACCAATGGAATCCCCTGTGCAAGCAATGGTTTCATTGCAGCACATGCTGCATCCGCTGGAGCTTTTCTGGATGTTACAGCCGTCCCATCCCAATCAAAAAGGATTGCACTATATTTCTTCATGAATTAATTCTCCTTTCACCAGACACAAACATTTATCTTCTGCATCCTTTTTTAAATAAATCTTAACCGGATTTCCACTAAGAAGTACGAAGTTTATAGTATCTTCTTTCATAGTTACTTCTATAACCGAACCACGATACTGGATTCGAAAGGTCAATTTACTCCACTGTTTTGGCAAATTTGGTTTAAATGATAGTTTTCCATGATGCATTCTCATGCCTGCAAAACCGTTGATCAATGCCTGCCATGTACCTGCCATATTTGCCCCGTGTACACCGGCATAAAAATTATTATGATAGTCATCCAAATCCATTCTAGCAGAATCCGAAAAATACCGATAGGCTTCTTCGTGATATCCAATATCACTGGCTACAATTCCAAAGATGCATGTAGAAAGTGACGAATGATGCAATGTCACTTCCTGATAGAAGTCATAATTTCTTCGAATTTCTTCTTCTGTAAAACAATCATTATGCAAATAAAAACCTAAGATTGCATCTGCCTGTTTGCTCATTCGGTGTCTCATGATAAATAATGGATGATAATTTTCATAAAGCCATGAACGTTTTTCCGCTGGAATTCGTTCCTCATCCCACAGTTTTCTCATCATGAAACCGTCATCCATCGGATAAATCCGGCGGGATTCATCATAGGGGAAATACATTTTTTCAACAATTTCCTCCCAAAGAGGTAATTCATCTACAGAAAAGCTGATTCTATCCTTAAGTTCTTTAAGTTTTTCCGTTGATTTTTCTTCAAGAAAATGTACTGCTTCTACAGCATCTTTTAAGTTTTCCCTAGCCATCAGGTTTGTATAGAAGTTGTTATCTACGAGAACATTATATTCATCCGGACCTGTTACGGAACAAATGCAATATTTTCCACCTTTTACTTCTGAAAAGCTTCCTACATCAGCCCATACTCTTGCTGTTTCAATTAAAATTTCTGCCCCTTCATGAATCATAAAATCTTCATCACCAGTAACCTGATAATATAAATTAACCGCATAGCTTATATCTGCATTAATATGATATTGAGCACTTCCTAATGGATAATAAGTAGACGCTTCTTCACCATTAATTGTTCGCCAAGGGAACAGTGCACCAACAGGATGTCCCATTACTCTTGCTCTAGCGCGTGCCTGATCTAATGTATGGAAACGCCATGAAAGAAGTGCTTTCGCAACTTCCGGCTGGGTATAAATAAAGAGCGGAATCATATACATTTCTGTATCCCAGAAATAATGACCTTCATACCCTTCTCCAGTCAGTGCTTTCGCTGGCATTCCGCATTTTCCATCTCTTCCCGCTCCCTGGAAAATATGGAATAAGTTAAAATTCAATCCCTGAATTGTAGAAAGCGCATCTTCTCCTTCTATCTGAATTGCTGCCCGCTGCCAAAAATCTTCCACATAAGCTTTCTGACGATTGATCAGTTCTTCTGCGCCAATCTGCTTTGCAATACGAAGTTCTTCCTGAATATGTTCTTCAAGGTGTCCCTCATATTCATCCAGACAGGATACATAGACCATAAACTTGTCTAAAGTAACGGTTTCATTCTGATGCAACTGTAATCTTATGGTTGAAAAAGCTTCCAGATTTTCAATCTTTGCATTAATTTCTGTACCCTTTTCTACTGGAAAAACACATATCTCTGAACCACAGCCAATAGATAATTCTGAGCCTATGGTAGTTCCAACATAAATAAGCTTTGTTCCTTCTGCTCCAAACAGGTCAGGATTTAAGCGTCGTCCAAAAGGACCATAATCTACAATCGGATTTGTTTTTCTTGTCTGATTCTCTACATTTGCATTCAATCGGCTTTTTACTTCAATTTTTCCCTCAAAGTTTAATGCAGTAAGACACATTTGCTGAAGCATTACATGTTTTCTATCAAAAGAAACAAGTCGCAGCGAGTCCATCTGAAGCTGTTTTCCGCTCTTTGTTGTCCACATAAGACTTCTTCTTACGAGACCTTCTTTTAGATAAAGTGTTCTATGATAATCGCTGACACAGCTTTTCATTAAGGAAAATTCCTCTCCATCTACAAACACTTTTGTTTCTTTCATATTTGGAAGGTTTAATAAAGTCTGGCTTCGAAGTGGCGAACCAAAATTTGCTTCACCATATCTAATATCTGTACTTTCATAGAATCCATTGATAAAATTACCTTCCATTCCGGTATCCACGTCAAAATCATAGGCTTCTTCCATGGTCCCTCTTGTTCCTATGTAACCATTGGAAAGTGCAAAGGTAGTTTCATTTCGATAATTTGTTTTTATATCAAAATTTTCTTCGGTCACTTCCCATTCGTTCAATGGATAAATTGCTGGCTTATTTTTATTCATAATCGCTCCTGTTATAATTCCCAGAAAATTTCTTCATCTTTTATGAACGCCATTAAATAATCAACTGCATTTGGTTCCAGTGCAGTTTCATATTTTTTTAATGCTTCATATTTTAAATTTCCTTCTTTTTTACCACCGGTAAGCTCTTTTTCTAAAGGTAGTATCAGACGTTTCTCCCAATACTCTTCCATCCCTTTAGGACAAGTAAAATGCAAGGAGTCTCTAAGAGGCCATGTTTCATCTCCTTGTGGAGAATGAACCATTCCAACAAATACTCTTATATCAGAAACTATATTTTTATCTTCTAAAACTGATTTCACAAAATAAAACAAAGCTTCGTGATCTCCATGCATATCTAATGGATGAGTAGTTAAAATAGCATCTGGAGTACTACGGCTGATTAGTTCCTGTAAATCAGCTATCAGTGTATTTTTTGAATACGTACCATGTTCCCCACAACACATATAGTGAAAATCTTCTTTTTCCTCTAATCCATATGTCACAGCGGAGGCGGAGGAAGGAAATACCTTTTCGCCTTCCTCCGTATGGATCAATGCTGTCAGGAAACTTTCTTCGCGTGGCATTCCAGTATCGGCATATCCCAAAAAAAGCACATTTTCTGCTGATAATCCTAACACCTTAAGTCCTGCCAAAGTCTCTTTTAAACGTGCTCTTCCCTTAGAATAATCCGTGCATTCATAATCACCATTGGTAACGACTGCAACTGTAACCTTCTTTTTTTGTTTCAACATCTGATCGATGAATCCTGCTCCGATTAATATTTCGTCATCCTGATGCGGTACAACAACCAAAAGATGATTTATTGATGAAATATCTAAGTTTTTTACCATGTCTACCCCTTTACAGCACCTGCAGCTACACCATTGATAATGTATTTCTGCATAAAGATATAGAAAATCATCAAAGGAGCCACTCCTAACATGAGCATAGGGAATAATGCAGTCCAGTCAGTTGAGAACTGTCCGATATTTCTGGTAACTTCTTGTAAGATAACACCATTTTCACGACTCTGTAAGAACAATAATGGTGTAAGGAATTCATTCCATACATTCAGTGTTACAAGAATAATTACCGTAGAAAGAACTGGCTTTAACAACGGAAGTACAATTGTAAAAAATCTTTTAAATACAGAGCATCCGTCAACAATTGCTGCTTCTTCCAGTTCGATAGGTACACTTGATTCTATAAACTCCTTAATAAGAAATACTGCCTGTGGCATATTGATTGCTACATCGACCAGAATAACTGCCCATGCTGTATTCATAAGTCCAAGACTTTTCACAATCTTATATAAACTGATTATATTCATCTGAAATGGTACAGTTAATCCAGCAAGAAACAACAGGAAAATTCTGGTTCCCATTTTAGATTTTGTTCTTGCAAGTGCATACCCTGCCATAGAACCTAAAATAACAAGAATACCTACTGCACATACGGTAATAAATAATGTATTTCCAAAAGCTCTTGGAAACTGCATTTTACTCCATGCATTAACATAATTTTCAAAATGCAATACTCTCGGAAGTCCCAGTGGACTTAAGGTTGCTTCCTGCGGAGTTTTTAAGGTTGTTACAATCAGATAGTAAATCGGAACAAACCAAATAACCGCAAGTCCAATCATACATATTTCAGTAATAGCCAAAGTTCGTTTTTCTTTTCTCATTGAATTGCGTCACTCCATTTCCCCATTAATTTTGTCATAACAGCACTGATGAATACCACCACGATAAAGAAGCATACACCAAAGGCCGATCCTGTATTATAGAATCCATCTGAAATACCTTTTTGCATCATAACCGTCATAACTGTCTGTGTTGCATCACCAGGTCCGCCTGATGTCATGGAATAAATGATGTCATATACCTTCATACCGCCAATTAAACCGGTAACAGCAACAATTTTTACAGATGGACACATCATCGGTAATGTTATGTAGAAAAATTTCTTTAAACCACTTGCGCCATCAAGAGCTGCTGCTTCATACAATTCCGGCGAGATTCCCTGCAGGTTTGCAAGGAAAATAACCATTGCCCATCCTGTCCATTGCCATACCTGTGTAAAAATAACAGAATATAAGGCGTTATCAGCAGTAAAAAAGTTAATCTTTTCTAAACCAATGTTTTGTAAGATTTGATTAATTAATCCCAAGTCTGATGATGACATCAGATAACTCCACAGATACCCAATAATCAGTGAACTGAATACAGCTGGAAAAAAGAATACCGTACGAAGTAAATTTCTACTCTTAAGTTTCTGATCTAAAACAACAGCCAAAGGTAAACCGAGCAAAATTTGGAAGCCAGTTAACAAAATCGCATATGTTACTGAGTTTCTAATTGCTTTAAGCATCAATGGTGTTTTAAAAACTTTTATATAGTTTTTTAATCCAACAAAGTGTAAGTTCCTTGGATTCATATCTGTATAGTCAGTAAAACTGTAATAGATCGTACTAATGAACGGTAAGATACTGAATACCAAATAAATGATTAATGCAGGACCAACAAATGCCAGAAAATATTTTCCTAAATCAGTAGCCTGCAGGCTTCTTTTCTTTGTCATTTTCATTCTCCTTGTCAAAAAAAGTGCTTCTGCTTTTTGAAGCCAGCAGAAGCACTAAATATTAATCTCTATTTTTCAAGAAGTTCGGTAACTGCAGCATCAATGTTGCTTAATGTAGTATCTAAATCCTGACCTAAAAGATAAGACTGCATTTCAGTTCCATATGTTTCATGAGCACTGATTGCACCGCCCCATTCATTCCATGGACAATATACATTTCCTGCGTCTAATGCACTTGATGCGCTATTGTATGCTTCTGGAAGTTCAAATGAAGCTCCATCAAGATAAGAAGAACCGCCCTGATTATCCTGCCAGAATGCTTCCTGACCTTCAACTGTAGAAATAGCTTCTAATACTTTTAAAGCAACTTCTTTATTTGCAGATGCAGCATTAACTGCAAAACCACAACCCGGACCACCGATTAACCAGCCTTCACTTGTTTCAGTACCAAAGAATGGCATCATATCAATCTGAAGATCTGGATTTTTGCTCTTGATTGTTTCAAGATCCCAAGGACCGGAGCAGAACATTGCTGCTTTTCCTGTTGCAAATTCATCTAACGCCTGATCATGATCGATACCTGTCATATCAGCTGTATAGATGCCTGCTGTAATCATTTCGGACCATTTTTCAAGATATGTATTCCATGTCCCATTAAGAGTTGCTTTACCTTCTCTGTAATCTGCACAGAAATTTGCGCCATCTGCTGTTGAAAGATATTCAGCAGTTACAAATGCCATAGAGTTTTTAAGCATTGGTTCCCAAGATTTTAAACCTGCTGCAAGAGGTTTGATTCCAAGTTCCTGGAACTGTTTGCATACAGCAATGTACTCATCAAAAGTAGTTGGTAATGCAATATTATTTTCTTCAAATAAAGCTTTGTTAAAGTAACAACCTTCAAACCAGCTGATTCCTGGTAATGCATATACATTTCCATCATAGCTGTATAATCTTGTACCTGCATCGGAGTAAAGAGCACCAAGATCATTTACTGGTTCTAAATAGCCAAGTCTTGCATGTTTTAATGATGAACCAGGTGATTCACAAATAATGTCTGGACCTTCTTCTGCAGACAGCTGTGTATCGATAATCGTGTCATAGTTGGAATTATCGATAAACTGGAATTCGATTTCTGCTTCTGGTACTGCTTCGGCAAGATAATCGAGTAACGTCTGAACAGTATCTTCACTGTTCCAATAGCTCATACGGATTTTTGTTTTTTCTGATGAAGTTTCAGCACTTTCAACATTTTCAGTTTCTGCTGTTTCCGGAGCTGCCGCTTCTTCAGAAGTGCCGCTTCCGCAACCAACTACAAGACTTGCAGTCATTGCAGCACAAAGCAGTGCACTAATGATTTTCTTTTTCATGGTAATACCCTCCCTTTGTTTTGATAACTTAATTATAGTTTCTTTCGATTTTATAATAAATTGAACATTTTTTAGAAACCTTGTACTTTTTTAAGAAAAAAGTATCAGACAGTTTTGTGCCTGATACTTTTATTCATCATGATTCTTTTATGATAGGTTTTCTCCCCAATCGTACGGTAAAACATACCAGATAATCATCTGTTACACTAGCAAATAATCCGCAATTTTCATCCCTGTAGTACATACGGATTCTTTCACGAATATTATAGATTCCATAGCCCTTTCCTGGTGTTGTTAAGATTTTCTCAATAGCTTCTTTCTCTACTGCCGGACCATTATTGTATATATTGAATACCAGATATTCTTTGTCACACTTGTATTCAATTATGATACGCCCTTTTGCATCTTCATCACAGTAATCCACACCATGGATGATTGCATTTTCTACAATTGGCTGCAACAGGAAGTTAGGCATTTCATACTCCATTCCTTCCGTATCTAATAAATATTCGATATCAAACCTATCCTCATGGCTCCGGCTCTGTATTTCAAGATAAGATTTAATATTGTCCAATTCGTTTCTTACAGTTGTTATCTGTTTTCCCCCATTTAAGGTTGTGCGATAAAATTTGGCAATTAGGCCTGTGATATCTGCAATTTCATCCTGTTCAGCCCGAATCGCTTTCCATTTGATACTGGATAAGCAATTATAAAGAAAATGCGGATTGATCATTGCCTGAAGTGCTTTTAATTCTTCAGCTCTTTTTTCAAGACCCAGCTGATACATTTCTTCCATCATATCCCGGATTCTTCTGCTCATCTTCACAAAACTGCTTTCCACAGTACCGATTTCGTCCGTAGAACAGGTATGAAGCTCCACATGAAAATCTCCGGAGCTTACCTGTTCAGCCAGCCCTTTTAATCTCAGTATTCTTGAACTGAGTAATTTGGAAATCATGCTGATCAACACTGTTACTGCAATCAGGCATATAAGCATAACTCCTGCCGTAGTCTCTATAATTTTCATCATTTGATCAGAGATTTCTTCTTTGTCAATGTAATACGCGATTTTCCATCCGTTGGTTAATGGTTCAGAAACAGAAAGCATATATTCATCTGTTTCATAACTTCCAGATTCAACACCATTTAGTACAAAATCAGTAATTTTGCTATTCAAATTCTCATCTGATATTCTCTTTTCTTTAATAAGCAATCCGGAAGAATCTACCAGAATCACTCCATTGTTTAAAAAATCTGACTGAGTAACCGGCTTGCAAAAATTTTTCGGATATACTTCCAATGACATGAGTCCGATTGGCTGGGATGAGGTTTCCGCATCCAAAAGAATTCTTGTGGCAAAAATCTTTTCATCTTCAAAAAACCAATGTGTTTTGAAGTTCATCTTATTTTCTTCATACCAGCTTCTTCTCTCATAATCATTTATCGGCTTTAAAAAGCTCCCGATTCCCTGATGTATGTATGGAGAGTAAATTTTGATTCCTTTAATATTATCATCGCTGGTTATAAAATACCAAAATATGGGTTCAACACTCTGGGTAAGCTCTTCTGCAATTCCGGTTGCATCCTTTGCTCCGTCCTGAAGTTTTTCACGAAACTTGCTATTATAGGATAAATATTTTATATTGTCGTTTTCACGCTTTATATTGCTGTTTAATCCATAGGATATTGAAGAAATATTTGATTCAATTGTCTGTCTGGTCTGATACATCAGATTCTCAGTAGAAATATAATAAGAATAGACTCCCAATCCAAGGATTGGCAGCAAAACCAAAGAAAGATAGCTTAAGACAAGCTTTTTCCTAATGGATGCTTTTCCATAATACCAATTCCATATCCTTTTCATAACTGTTCCCTATATTGTTTTGGTGTCACACCATGATAATTTTTAAACAATCTATTAAAATATGATTGATTTTCATAGCCGCAAGCCTTACCAACCTGTATAATTTTCATGTCTTTATCTTCAAGAAATCTTCGAGCCTTTGCCATCTTAATGTCTGTAATATATTTAATCAAAGACTGTCCTGTTTCCTGCTTAAAAACATAGCTTACATATGCCGGAGCCAAATGAACCTGCTTCGCAACATAATCCAGACTAATATCTTTCATATACTGCTTTTCAACAATCCCCTTGATACGAAGAATCATATCTGTTTCTTCCTTATCCACCACGCAGGATTGAATGATTCTGTTTACAACATCCTCATATACATCCAAGATCGTTTTTGAGTCTCTGGCTTTGAACAAAGATTCTGCCGCAACCATGACTTTCTCTGTATCAATCCCCGGTAATTTATCATACATGGATTTGATCACAGAATATAAAATGTTTTGGACGTATAATCTGCTTACCTTTGCATTTGACAAAATCGCATTTACCAATTGTGAATTCTGTTTACTGATAATCTCCAGATTTTTTGAATCCAATGACGAAAGAAGCTGATTCCATTCCATTTCAATATCCGGTACATAATGCTCTAATCTGTCACAATATTGATCCATCACAACAATTCTGTTTCCATATCCAAAAAGCTCAGATTTTTGAACATCCATCTTTTCACAATATTTTACAAAATCCACCATCTGAAAAACTGGCGGACTTATGAACAGAATCCATTCATCCTTTACACAACGGTGCATAGCCTCTGACATTCTTTTTATATTTTCTGCCAGCTTTTTGCTTTTATTTATTTCATTATCCATTAATATAATGCACGCTTCATTAGGATATAATGGTATGTATTCTATTTTCTGTCCCAGATATCTTTTTATAATTTCAAAAAAATACTGTTCATTTTCTTCAAAATAATTATTAACAAACTCTATATTTATAAAACGATATCCGTTAGCACTGTTTAAAAACACTTCCTTCTCAAGCATCTCCTGTGACTCTTTTTCCAGTTTCACACCTGTAAATACTTTAAAAAGCAAATCTCTTTTACTCATTTGCCGGGTCTTTTCCAAAGATGAAATCAACTCATCCATCAGAATTTTAAATTCATCAATTTCAATTGGTTTTAAAAGATATCTCAGGGCGTTCATTTCTATAGCCTGCTTTGCATACTCAAATTCTGCATAAGCACTGAAAATAATAATTTTAATATCTTTATCCTTTTCTCTTACTCTTTTAGCCAGTTCCAGTCCTGACATTACCGGCATTTTTACATCCGTAAACAAAATATCAATCTTATTCTTTTCCAAAATATCAAGTGCTTCTTTGCCGCTTGAAGCTTGAAAAATTTCCAGAGGATAGTGAAATTTTTCAATTAAAAAAGAAATTCCTTCTCTTTCTTCCCTTTCATCATCTACCAACAATATTCTCATAATTTCCCACTCTACCCCCTATATGAATAAAGCGTGCCCACCTATGCAAAAACTTCACTTTCAGGTGGACACGCTACTATTTTTACTTGCCAATCACTAAGAAGAATATAGAGGCTTTCGTTTTATTTCTTACGCATACAGCACTGTTTGTACTTCTTACCAGATCCGCATGGACATGGATCGTTTGGATAAACCTTTGCATCCGCACGTTTTGTCGGTTTCTTCACCAGAGTTTCATCCTTATTTGTTCCGGTTACTTTTGCAACCTGTTCACGTTCTGCTTTTTCCTCAATTCTTACATGGAGAAGAAGTCTCACTGTTTCTTCCTGAATACTGTCAGTCATGGCCTCAAACATATCATAGCCTGACATCTTGTATTCTACAACCGGGTCTCTCTGGGCATAAGCCTGAAGGCCGATTCCCTGACGGAGCTGATCCATATCATCGATATGATCCATCCATTTTCTGTCGATGACTTTCAATAAGAATACGCGTTCCAGCTCACGCAGCATTTCCGGATTTGGGAATTCTACTTCTTTTGCTTCGTAGAGCTTCACAGCTTCCTGCTTTAACTGGTGCTTTAATTCATCTTTTTTATTACCCTTTACACGATCCGGTGTAATCAGTTCCACCGGAATGATTGGGCGAAGAGATGTATTGATTGCTTTATAATCCCATTCTTCTTTTGCCTGGTCATCACCAATGAGGGCATCTACATTCTTTTCTACAGTATCTGTGATCATCTTGTAGACAACATCTCTCATGCTTTCACCGTCCAGTACACGGCGACGTTCTTCGTAAATGATTTCACGCTGTTCATTGTTTACACGGTCGTATTCCAGAAGGTTCTTACGGATACCATAGTTGTTATTTTCAATCTTTGTCTGGGCTTTTTCAATGGCAGAGCTTAACATCTTATGCTGGATTTCTTCATCTTCCGGAACACCCAGAGACTGGAAAATGCCCATCAGTCTTTCGGAACCGAAAAGTCTCATCAGATCGTCTTCCAGGGAAATATAGAATTTGGATTCTCCCGGGTCTCCCTGACGACCGGAACGTCCACGCAGCTGATTATCGATACGTCTGGATTCATGACGTTCTGTACCAATAATTTTCAAACCGCCTGCTGCCTTTGCTTCCTCATCAAGCTTAATATCAGTACCACGACCTGCCATGTTGGTGGCAATGGTAACTGCGCCATGAATACCCGCCAGTGCTACGATTTCTGCTTCTCGTTCATGGAATTTGGCATTTAACACTTCATGGGGAATGCCTTTTTTCTTAAGCAGCGCACTGATCAGTTCCGATGTTTCGATGGTAATTGTACCAACAAGAACCGGCTGTCCTTTTGCATGCGCTTCTTGGATTTCACGGATAACTGCACGATATTTTTCATCTTTGGTAGCATATACTGCATCATTTAAATCTTTACGGATAACTGGACGGTTTGTTGGAATTTCAATAACGTCCATACCGTAAATATCACGGAATTCTCGTTCTTCTGTAAGAGCAGTACCTGTCATACCTGATTTTTTATCATATTTATTGAAGAAGTTCTGGAAAGTAATTGTTGCAAGAGTTTTGCTTTCTCTCTTAACTTTTACATGTTCTTTCGCTTCAATCGCCTGATGAAGACCGTCAGAGTAACGACGTCCCGGCATAATACGTCCGGTAAATTCATCAACGATGAGTACCTGGTCATCTTTTACAACATAATCCTGATCACGGTGCATTAAGTTATGGGCACGAAGTGCCAGTTCCATGTTGTGCTGGATTTCAAGATTTTCAGGATCTGCCAGGTTCTCAATGTTGAAATACTGTTCCACTCTCTTGATACCATCTGCAGTCAATGTAACGATCTTATCTTTTTCATTGACGATAAAGTCTCCCGTTTCTTCAACTTCCTCACCCATGAGTAAATCCATTTTTGAAAGTTCTTTGCTTGCTTCCCCACGCTTTAATACACGGGCAAGATAATCACATACTTCGTAAAGCTTTGTGGATTTTCCACTCTGACCGGAAATGATGAGTGGTGTTCTCGCTTCATCGATCAAAACAGAGTCCACTTCGTCGATGATGGCATAGTGAAGCCCCCTCTGAACAAGCTGCTCTTTATAAATAACCATATTGTCACGCAGATAATCGAAACCAAGCTCGTTGTTTGTGATATAGGTAATATCACAGTTATATGCCTCGCGTCTTTCCTCACTCTTCATGCTGTTTAAAACGCAGCCAACGGAAAGTCCTAAGAAGCGATGAATCTGTCCCATCCACTCTGCATCTCGATTTGCCAGGTAATCATTGACAGTTACCACATGCACCCCTTTTCCTTCCAGGGCATTCAGGTAAGCAGGAAGTGTAGAAACAAGTGTTTTTCCTTCACCGGTTTTCATTTCAGCGATACGTCCCTGATGTAAGATCATACCACCGATGAGCTGTACTCTGTAATGTTCCATACCAAGTACACGTTTACCGGCTTCACGCACTACCGCGTAAGCTTCCGGTAAAAGATCATCCAGTGTTTCGCCTTCTGCGAGACGTTTTTTAAATTCTGTTGTTTTTTCACGAAGCTCCGCATCAGAAAGCTTCTGCATTTCCGGACGAAGACTTTCAATTTTATCGATTGTTTTATTAATCAGCTTCAGCTCTCTCTCACTGTGAGTACCGAAGATCTTCTCCATAAAACCCATAAATTACTCCTTTTTCTAACAAAAAATATTTAGCCATTTTATTTCACTATTGCTCATCATAGCACAAAAAAGGGTTGCGGTAAACCGCAACCCTTTTATTTTTTATAAATATTCTGTAAATTCTATGAAAAATTAAATTTCCGGACCAATCAGACCGTAGCTTCCGTTCTTACGTTTATAAACTACGTTTACTTCGTCATTTTCTGCATTTAAGAATACAAAGAAGTCGTGTCCGATCATTTCCATCTGTAAGCATGCATCTTCCGGATACATAGGTTTTCTTTCAAAATATTTGGTACGGATGATCTGGATTTCTTCTTCTGCATCTGCTTCGTGATTTAAAAATTCCTGTTTAAAGTTTCCGCCGTCCTGATGCTTTGCGATCAGTTTTGTTTTGTGTTTGCGAAGCTGGCGTTCGATGATTTCTTCCACAAGGTCGATAGATACATACATATCTGAACTTGACTGTTCAGAACGGATAATGGTTCCTTTCACCGGAATCGTCACTTCAATCTTTTGATGTCCTTTTTCTACGCTTAAGGTAACGTATACTTCTGTGTCATCTGTGAAATATTTTTCCAGTCTCCCGATTTTGCTTTCCACAGCACTTTTCAGTCCGTCAGTAACTTCAATGTTTTTACCTCTGATAATAAAACGCATAGGCTCATCTCCTTCACTGTTTGATAAATTTATTTTACCATACAATACGCCTTATCAAAAGCAGTTTTTCGAGAATTTAGAAAAAATTTACACTTATTTTTCTGTACGGATCTTCTCTAATACCTCTTTGTAGGAAAGAGTTCCACCAAAGAGATCCAGGGCACTTCCAATGGTTACATTAATCCGATTGCGGCCGCACTCTTTGACCGAATCCAGATCTTTCATGGTGGTCACACCACCTGCATAAGTAATCGGCAATGCTCTGCATCTTTCCAGCATACGGATCAGATCTCTGTCCACACCGGAAGCCTTTCCTTCCACATCAACGGCATGAATCAGAAACTCACTGCAGAATGCGGAAAACTCTTCCAAAAGAGGTTCTCCAAGCCGCTGCTTTGTAAATTTCTGCCAACGGTCTGTCACCACATAATAGCGGCCGTCTTCTTTTTTACGGCAGCTAAGATCAATGACCAGCTTATCAGTCCCTATTTCCTTTTGAAGTTTTTCCAGGTTTTCATAGTTTACCTGTCCATCCTTAAACACATAAGAGGTGACAATGACATGGCTTGCGCCGGCATCTAAAAATTCAGCAGCATTTTCTGCGGTGATTCCACCGCCCACCTGGAAGCCGCCAGGCCAGGTCTTTAAGGCCAGAAGTGCCTGTTCTTTTGTTTTTTCATAATATTCCGACTCTTTGGAATTCAGAAGAATAATATGTCCGCCCTTGATGTTGTCCTTTTTATAAAAGTCTGCATAGAACGCACCATCCTGTTCAGACACAAAATTTTCTTTCGCCTGATTTCCTTCGTCACGCAGACTGCTTCCCACAATCTGCTTGATTTTTCCATTGTGAATATCGATACAAGGTCTAAACTCCACTAAAATTTCACTCCTCAATTAAATTACGCCTACGCGTTGATGACATGCCCCATATTATAATAGCCTGCCTCTTTTCCTGCTAAAAATTTAGCAGCTGCAATGGCTCCATTTCCAAAGATCGCTCTGGAATATGCCATGTGGGAAATGGTAATCACTTCATCTTTTCCTGCAAAGATCACGTCGTGATCTCCCACGATACTTCCCCCACGAACCGCAGAAATACCAATTTCTTTTGCATCACGTACCTGACGCACCTGACTTCTGTCATATACGTAATGATACTGATTGTCCATTGCTTCATTCACACTGTCAGCCAGCATGATAGCTGTACCGCTTGGTGCATCCAGCTTCTGATTGTGATGCTTTTCTACAATCTCCACATCAAAGCCTGCCGGCGCCAGAATTTTTGCTGCCTGTGCCACAAGCTTCTGGATGGTATTGATGCCAAGGGACATATTTCCTGATTTTAATACAGCAATTTTTTTGCTTGCTTCCTCCACATGGAGCAGCTGTTCGTTGGAAAGTCCTGTTGTACAAAGTACCACCGGAAGCTTTCTGTCCACACAGTAGTCCAAAAGTCCATCTACGGCTTTAGAGGATGCAAAATCAATGACTACGTCCGCTTCCACATTACAGCCTGCAAGACTGGTAAATACAGGATAACCGTTGTCACGGCAATCCACCATATCAACGCCTGCCACAATTCTTGCTTCTGTATCATTTGAAAGTAGGCCTGTAATTGTCTGACCCATTCTTCCGTTGCATCCGTGCATAATCACTCTAATCATTTTTTATTCTCCTTTTGTATCAGTCGGGTGTAACTGCCCGAAAATCTGGAAAGGGCACAGCCTGTGCCATGCCCTTCAAGTCTCCATTATTTTACTTCAATGCCAAAATCCTTCATAGCTGCTTTTAAATTTTCTTTATGTGCATCTTCCATTTCTGTCAGCGGCATACGAAGCGGTCCGCATTCAAAGCCCATCAGATTCATGGCTGCTTTGACCGGAATTGGATTTACTTCGCAGAAAAGCTGGTCAATGAGCGGAACTGCTTTTAACTGAAGCTCCATACTTCCTTTTGTATTGCCTTCCAGATACATTTCTACGATATCATGTGTTTCCTTTGGTGCAACATTGGATAATACAGAGATTACTCCAAGTCCGCCAAGAGACAGAATAGGTACGATCTGGTCGTCATTACCGGAATACAGCTCAATCTCATCTCCGCAAATACTCATCAGTTTCGCTACCTGTGAAATATTGCCGCTTGCTTCTTTGATACCAACGATGTTTTTCACACTTCTAACAAGTGTTGCTGCAGTTTCAGGCAAAATATTACAGCCTGTTCTTCCCGGTACATTGTACATAATAACCGGAAGTTCTACAGCCTCTGCAACTGCTGTATAGTGGGCGATCAAACCTTTCTGTGTTGCTTTATTATAATATGGTGTTACTACCAAAAGCGCATCAGCACCTGATTTTTCTGCTTCCTGTGAAAGATAAATAGCTGTTTCTGTGCTGTTAGAGCCTGTTCCCGCAATTACAGGAACTCTCTTGGCAACTTTTTTTACACAGTAATCAATCACTTCGATGTGTTCTTCATGGCTTAATGTAGAAGCCTCACCTGTTGTTCCGCAAATAACGATCGCATCTGTTTTGTTCGCAATCTGAAACTCAATGATCTCACCAAGTTTTGGATAATTAACTTCACCGTTTTCAAACATTGGGGTTATGATTGCAACGGCTGCACCTTTAAATACTGACATGTTCTTCCTCCTCATTCGTCTTCTTTTATAGATTTGATTTCATATACAGCATCTACATACTGCATTAACTCTTTATTCATTTCTGTTCCTGTTAAAATCAATTCTGTTCCTTCATCTTTTGCTTCGATGAGCACCTTGATATCATCTATAGTAATAATATTTCTAGTCAAAAGTCCAAGGATTTCATCAAGAACAAGAATTGTACTCTCTCCTGTGACCAGAACCTTTTTAGCAAAATTCAGACCGTTTTTAATATTAATGATCTCTTCCTGCTTCTGTTCTTCGGAAAGCTCCGAAAAAAATTCGGCATTCTTTTCGAAAGAAAACAGGCGTACTTCCGGTTCCAGACGTTTTAAGAAATCAATTTCTCTCTGATTATTCCCTTTTAAAAACTGAATAATCGCAACAGATTCTCCGGCACCGGCTGCACAGATGGCGTGACCAATGGCCGAGGATGATTTCCCTTTTCCATTTCCAAAATATACAATAATTGATCCCTGATTCATTTTTTCCTCTTCTTTCGCGACGGATTCACCGCGTTTTGGTGTAAAAGTGAATATTTCCAACGAATTTCCTCTATATTACAACATCATTTCCGAAAATGCAATCAGTTTCATTCTTTACTACGTCAAATCCCTAAATCTTATACATATTCTAACTTGCTGACCGATACTTCATAGGCAACACGTCTTTCGCTCTCAATTTCATCCAGTTTTTTCATATATTCCCTGCTCTGGATACGACCCCACACCTGGGTTCGGCCACCCACTTCAAAACCGGAAGCAAATCTTGCGTTTCTGCCCCAGCAGATACATGGAATATAATCCGATTTGCCATAAGGACGGTTCACTGCGATCAAAAGATCCGCAATTTCACGGCCCAATGGAGTTTTACGATAAATTGGCGGTTTACAGATAAAGCCGTCAAGGAAAATCTGATTGGTTTTTGCGTTTTCCACTTCCTCCGGGGTAAATTCCCATTCTCTGGCAAACACAGAAAGCACCAGTTTATTTTTCTTTTCTTCATGGCGATTGTAGGAACGAAACTGCCCTGCTACACGTACAGTGGCTCCTGTTAGATCTTCCGTTACGTCCACCAGACGTTCGGAGACCATGACCGGAATCAGATCCTCCGAATCACTTAAGCGTTTTACTGAAATGTCCGCCATATAGAAGCCTTCTCCAAAGACTTCATGGCTGAAAGTAAATGGGGACATCACTTCTCCTACAATGGATACCTGGTTGTTTTCGATCATCTTATCTGACATATTTGTTCTCCTCTCGTTTTTGTTTTTTCTACTGTCATCTTTATTATGTATATTCTAAGGAGAACCATTTTATTCCAGATATTCCAAATATTTCGTGCGACAGGGTTCGACATTGCAAAAAAACCTTGACCTGTCAGAAGAAAGTGATAAACTAAGGAAGTTGCAAATATTCAAACAGTATGCAAATTGAGGAAAATTTATGAAAAGAGAAGATATAAGAAATGTAGCAATCATTGCTCACGTTGACCACGGCAAAACAACTCTGGTGGACGAACTCTTAAAACAGAGCGGTGTTTTCCGTGAAAATCAGGAAGTAGCTGACCGTGTTATGGACTCCGGCGATATCGAAAGAGAACGAGGTATCACAATTCTTTCCAAAAACACTGCAGTTACTTACAAGGGAACCAAAATCAATATCATTGATACTCCGGGACATGCGGATTTCGGCGGCGAAGTGGAACGTGTTCTGAAAATGGTAAACGGCGTTATTTTGGTTGTTGATGCCTTTGAAGGTGCCATGCCACAAACAAAATTTGTTTTAAAAAAAGCTTTGGAACTGGATTTACATGTGATCGTATGTATTAATAAAGTAGACAGACCGGAGGCACGACCAACGGAAGTCATTGATGAAGTTTTAGAACTTCTTTTGGAACTTGATGCAACAGATGAACAGCTTGACTGTCCATTTGTATTTGCTTCTGCAAAGGCAGGGTACGCTTCAAAAGATGTAAACGAAAGTGCCTCTGATATGACTGCATTATTTGATACTATCATTGATTACATTCCGGCTCCGGAAGGTGATGAGAAAGCCGGTACACAGGTATTGATCAGCACCATTGATTACAATGAATATGTGGGACGTATCGGTGTGGGAAAGGTTGATAACGGTACCATTTCTGTCAATCAGGAAGTCGTGCTTGTAAACCATCATGAACCGGATAAATTTAAAAAGGTAAAGGTCAGCAAGCTTTATGAATTTGATGGATTAAATAAGGTAGATGTACGGGAAGCCGGCATCGGATCTATCGTTGCCATCTCCGGTATTGCAGATCTACACATTGGAGATACTCTTTGTTCTGTGGATAATCCACAGCCGATTCCATTCCAGAAGATTTCCGAACCGACCATTGCCATGCAGTTTTTGGTAAACGACAGCCCACTGGTTGGCAAAGAAGGAAAATATATTACTTCCCGTCACATTCGTGACAGATTGTTTAGAGAATTAAATACGGATGTCAGCCTTCGTGTGGAAGAAACTGACGATACCGACCGTTTCAAGGTTTCCGGCCGCGGAGAATTACATTTATCTGTACTTATTGAAAATATGAGACGTGAAGGATATGAATTTGCAGTAAGTAAACCGGAAGTACTTTACCGTGAAGATGAAAAAGGACATAAACTTGAACCAATGGAACGTGTTTTTGTAGACGTAGATGACGAATTTTCCGGTACGGTTATTCAGAAATTAAGTGAACGAAAAGGTGAGCTTCAGGGCATGAATGCAAATGCCACAGGTTCTACAAGACTGGAATTCTTAATCCCTTCACGAGGCCTCATCGGTTACCGTGGAGAGTTCTTAACAGATACAAAGGGTACCGGTGTGATGAACACAGAATATGAAGGTTATGGTCCATACAAGGGTGATATCCAGTATCGTAAAACCGGTTCCCTCATCGCATTCGAAGACGGAGAATCCATTACTTACGGACTCTTTAATGCACAGGAACGCGGAGTCCTCTTTATCGGGCCGGGAGAACGTGTCTACTCCGGTATGGTTGTTGGACAGAACGCAAAGGCAGAGGATATTGAGCTGAATGTTTGTAAAACTAAGAAGCTTACCAACACCCGTTCTTCCAGCGCGGATGAAGCACTCCGTTTATCACCACCTAGAATCCTAAGTCTCGAGCAGGCTCTTGACTTTATTGATACAGACGAATTACTTGAGGTTACACCTACTACCCTTAGAATTCGTAAGAAGATTCTTGATCCTACTCTCAGAAAGAGAGCCGGCTTTAAAAAATAAATATAATAAACCAACAAAGACATCAGCTATTTTTAAGTGTGAAAATAGCTGGTGTTTTTTACTTTCCATGAAAGCCTTATCACACTAAAGTGTGAAAGATCTTTCATGGAAAACAAAAAAGATAAAAACTAAAGTTTTTATCTTTTTTGACCGATATTCATTATGAAAACCAATATTATACACAGAAGGATCTGGTATCTTTATCTATAATCAAAGGAGTGATTCGATATGGCAAATATTACATGGACTTCCAGTTCGATTAACAGCTTTTTTAATACGTCACTTGGCAATCCAAAATCTGCTTTTAGCGGAATCTATAGTTCCCTTGGCGACGCCGCTCTCATTAAAAGCGGCTCTTATTACAGATTAATGGACTCCTACTATAAAACGATGAAATCTTCTGACGAAACCTCTTCTGATAAAAAGACAGACTCAACCAAAGACAGTGAGTCCGGTTCTAAAATCAAAAATAAAGTATTAGATGAATTATTAAGCAAAGAAAAGAAGGAAACAAAAGTTTCCAACAATATACTAGATGAACTGCTCTCTAGCGAACAGACAAAATCTACTACTGCTACCTATGACAGCAGTGGCAATAAAACACAGGCAGTTGTTTCTACTACCATCAATCAGACAATTTAATCACTCTAGCAGGAAATTCTTGTCTAGCTACCACTACGTAACAGCATTTTCTTATCACATAAAAAATCCCC
>ERZ808026.45-NODE-45-length-21017-cov-8.168720_pt1 | contig 21017 bp, 20 predicted proteins | sample MGYA00380182_ERZ808026 | MGnify/ENA primary metagenome ERZ808026 (study PRJEB31490, sample SAMN06133376) | cow dung metagenome | isolation source: H9 | host: cow | place: China: Chengdu | collected 2015-05 ... | reverse complement strand
TGGAATGTTTCAAAAGTTAAAGATATGATTAGAATGTTTTGTGACTCTCAATTCAATGGTGATATCTCGGATTGGGATGTTTCAAGCGTTGAATATATGAATGGAATTTTTCTTGACAGTCCTTTAGAAGATAATCCACCTGATTGGTATTAAGCGTTTATATGGGTAAGCTATGAAATTAAGCGAATTATTAAAGCAATATACAGACGAACTAATCAAAGAACATGATGATTGTGATTTGAATGACTTAACAGAAGAGCAGAAAGAAGAATTAATGTTACAAATTCACCGAACAATGTTAAAGATTATAGATAAATTATGTGATGATGTTGCAGAAAATCATGAGTTGATTAACGAAGAATAAAGTATTGAATAAAAGGATTTAACACATGGAAGAAATCATTTCTTTAAATTATTGGTCTGAACAATTTTATTATTACTATGAAGAAGAATTGCTTGCAGGTAGGGATATTAAAGAAGTTGCACATGAATACGCACAAGAGTTGCAAATCCCTAATAAAGAAGTCTGTGAGTGGCTAAGCGATTATCCTAATATCGTTGACGCTTACTACAAAAAGTTTGATGACATTGACAGCTTGTCTCTAATAGAAAAGCTACATAAATTGTATAGAATGTATGTAGAAGATATGATTGAAGTAGACAACATAAAGCTACTATTGGAGGAGCTATTGGAGACAGATAAAAATGATGAATAGTGTAGATGAAGTTCTTGACCTGATTAACAATATGATAGAGTTTGAAAAAGATTTAATGCACAAGTATGAGGATTTAGTCATGTACCATTCAATATATGATAACTATGACGAAGAAAGTGTTGCGTTGTTAAAACGACATTCTTATGCTTTAGAAGTTTTAATGAATTTAAAAACGTTAATCAATAAACATAAAGAATAAAAATTTATGCTTACAGAGAATAATAGTTTTAATTTAATATTTTTGTTGATATAATTTTACTTGCTGATAGAAGGCAATCCTTTCATTTTATGTTTAAAGACTTAGGGAGTGTTTAAAAACGCTCTCTTTTTTTATTCTCTAAAATACGTTATAAGTATAAAATAAAATGCTCTAAGATTATAAAAATTTGATCAAGGCATAACAAATCTTATAAAAATAGGATATACTGTACTTATGATAACCGTTTTTATCTACCTCTATTAAAGATAACTTAATAAATTTAAGAAAGCCACAATGCTCTTTGTGGCTTTTTTTTATTAAAACAATAAGGCTCGAAGATGTTTGACAGATTATTAGAATGGCTTGAAAGCCACATGATTGTAGCAGGTGTGTTAGTAGCGTTCATTGTCTCGTTACTTAGAACTTGGAATGACAAGACTTCTCTCACTCATAAGATAGGAGAAAGCTTGTTATGTAGTTTTTTAACGAGTGGAATGTACTACTTAATCAATCACTTATACGCTTGCCCCGAGACATTATCCGTAACTATAGGTTGCTTTATTGGGTATTTAGGAACGGAACAAATAAAAGAATTACTGTTAAAGAAAATCTTAAAGAGAGAAGAACAAAATGCGAATATCGGCAAAAGGAATTGATTTAATTAAGTATTTTACAGAGTGCAAGCTTTCGTCTTATTACAACACCGCTAACGTACTCGCTATAGGGTATGGTCACACAGGCAAAGATGTAAAAAGAAATATGAAGATAACACAAGAACAAGCAGAAGCTTTGTTGCAAAACGATTTAGCACACGTTGAGTATATGCTTAACGTTCGTTTTGTCGGGGATTTAAAACTAAAACAAAATCAGTATGACGCAGTATGTTCTTTTGTTTATAGCGTCGGTGTTCATGCTTTTTTAAAGTCGACAATGTTCGCACTCTTAATGAAGAAAGATTATGAAAACGCAAGCAATCAATTTGCACGTTGGAACAAGGTTACTAAAGACGGAAGAAAAGAAGTTAGTCAAAAGTTAACAACAAGAAGAATAGCGGAAAAAGAATTGTTTGATATAGCAGAAAGGCTATGATTTATATTTTTAAATAGCGTTTTTTGGCAAAAAAGTGCAAAAACAGGGTTTAAAAACATAAAAAGGGTAATCAAAATGCAATTTAAAGATTTATTAGATGGAGGACAGGTTTAGTGGATTTTTCTTATGAAAAGATAACATACTTTTACGATAGGACTATAGCACATATTAAGTGCGTTATTTTAATTCAAGAGTATGTGAATAAGACTTTTGGAAATCAGTTTAAGGTGAATTATTGGCACGATGTTTCTAAATTCTTCGCTGATACTCATTTGGGGTATTATTACATGACCTTCAAGTATCTTGGTGAGAAGGTTTCTAAGGAAAGAGAATGTGCCGATGCGTGTAAACAACATTATACCTATGAAACACATCACCCAGAGCATCATACTTTTTTAGAGACTATTGATATTATGAATGAGAATGAAATCTTTGAGATGGTGTGTGATTGGTTGGCAATGTCCTATGAGTTCGGAGATAAGGACTGGACTGAGTTTTGGATGAACAAGATGTCAAATAAGTTTGAATGGACTGAAGAACAGAGATCGCTTATTTCTAAACTTCTCGTGATGGCAGTTGAAAATAAGAAAGAAATCATTGAACTTCTTGACAAAAATGTTGAGTTTCCTAAGTGGAATAAAATATAGAGATTAGTGGGAGTCAAAATGAAATTTCAAGATTTATTAGATGTTTTAGAAAGCGATGAAAAGTTGGTAATTACTGTTGCTAATGAATGGGGTGACGGACTTTACGAAGGTACAGTTAAAGAGTTAAGACAAGAAGAAGTTTTATTAGATTTAAGAGTTATGGCAGACAGCGTGTATACACGTCTCATTGAAGATAAAGAACACTCTGACGTTCGTGATAACAAAGTAGCTTTAACTACTGAAATTGAAGTTACTTTGTACGATGATGAACAAACAATTATCTATCCTGAAGATGATGAAGTTTTATAGCTTTTAAAATGAAACAAAAAAAGGAAGACTATGGAAAATAACGAAGAAAATATTTTTATGTGTATGCTCCCTTATCCATTAACTGTAAATCATTATTGGGGAAGAAGTTGTGCTAAAACTTTTTTAACGAAGAAAGCAAGAATATATAGAGAGCATACTGTTTACGCAGTTCAAAAACTGTTGAAAAAGAAGTTTGAAAAAGATGTCGTTCTTGAAATGACGCTCTTCCCACCTGATAGAAGAAAGCGAGATATAGATAATACGTTTAAGTCTTTGCTAGACGCTTTAACTCATGCAAAAGTGTGGGATGATGATAGTCAGGTTAAAAAGATTATTGCACGTATGTTACCTTTTAATCCAGCCAAAGATAAGAAAAACATTGTTATTATTAGAGTAAGTGAATTGAAAGATGAATGTTAAACTAATAATTGTTATAAGCGTAGCTTTGTTATTTACCTTTTGGGGTTTAATGTATTGGGCATACGCTAAAGGTTATGACAATGCAGAACAGTTTTATATTTCTAAATTAAAGCAATTAGAAAGCGACAATACCAAGAACATATTAGCTATAGAAAGAGCTAATCATGAAAAGCAACAGATGATTGTTAGCGAGTATATTCAACAAATGGAGATAATGAAAAATGCTTACGATAAAGAACTTTCTGCTCTTAATGTTGCTGATGTTTCTGATGTTGTTGGTCGAAGGATGTACGACTGTGAAAGCAGTTCAAGAGTGTCCGCAGAAGATAACAATACCGAAACACTTAGATGTTATACAGAAGAGCAATTACTTGATAAGATTAAAGCAAGTATGGTTATCGCCCAAGAATGTGACGAACTAGCACTTAAATATAACTCGTTGCTCAAAATATGCAAATAGCGATTGACTTTATTTTTAAAAATATAATAATGGCGATTTAGCATGCAATAGGCATGTATTTTTTTTGAGACAAAATTTATGGCAACGATGAATGCTGAAGAATTAATTTATACACAAGCATGTGCAAGTGTAGATTATATGAACCGTAATAACCAAGAACATCAAGTAATGCTACCCGAATTTCAAACGTTTGATACGTTGAGAGAGCATAAAGTAGTTTGTACATTACTGAATGTTTTGAATTATTTAAAAGAAGATAACAACGAAGAAAAGTTTGTCCTGATTGCAACAAGGGATAACTCGGGGAATATAATTTATAAAATCATACAAAACAAAGAATAAAGATAAGTACAAAGATTAAAGATAAGTAAATACAAAATTAAAAGGTAGTTTTTATAACTACCTTTTTTTATTTCTATCGGAGAGAAAAATGGATGATAAAGAAATACCACTTGATAAGTATGCCGAGATTAGTGGCACGACAATGCAAAAGATTTACAAGCAAATCTATGACAAAGAGCATAAGAAACACGTTGTGTTGCTTAACGGTCAAACTTATACCACCATTGCCGAGATGTGCAAAAAGAAGAAATTAAATTACTCAAAATTACTTAAATACAAAAATCAGTACAACCTTACTATAGATCAAGCGATTAGAGTAGTTAGGCATCTAGAAAAAAATCATGTGTATTTTGCCGGTCGTAAATATACGAATATGCAATTACTGTGTGAAGATGCAGGACTCCCATTTAATAAAGTAAAAGCTTATGCAGTTAATCGTCAAATTTCAATTCACAAAGCAGTAAGAGCATTCTTAAAAGTGCAACGTGCAGAAGGTGTAAGAGAGTTAGCGAAGAAATATGGTGAGCAAGAATAAGCCTAATTATATTGTTATCTTAGAACAGTACAATTATTCATGGGCATTGATTAAGCAACGTATTAATCTTCTTATGGATAATGGTCTTTCTTACAACGAGATAGCACAAGACTTTGGATATAAGAACAAGAAGTCGTTTGACGTGTGTATGAAACGTTTAGGGTATTACCTTTTTGAGCCTCCTGAAAGAATGCTTAAAAGAGCGTTAAATTGTAAGAAGATTATAAAAGATAACGGGGGAGAGAAAGCTTTTCTAAGAGAACTAAAAGAACGATATAAAAGAAATAGAAACATCATTATCATGGCTCAACTGTTAGGTTTAGAACATAGTATTCTTTGTTTAATTATCTATCAGTTAGACAGAGAGTTCATTAAGCAAGTCATTATTGATTACGCAAATATAAATTCAGATTATTAAGTAGGACAAAATGAAAAACACACTAATCATTACTATCAATTACAGGTATTTAGAACAGTCTATTGTTACCTTATTATCCGTTTTAGAATTTAATAAATTTGATTACATAAAAGTTTATTGCATAGGTTTTTCCGAAGAAGAAAAGCACGACATTATCAATCGTTATGCGTGTATACCGATGCTTAAAGATGTTGAACTTATCCCATTTGATAGTATTCATTTAGACAAAAAGATAAATGATTGGACTTATGGTTATGCTGATTTGGTTGCTACAAGAATTAAAATTTTTGACGAGTTATCAAAATGTGATACAGATACCGTTTATACATTGCTTGATGTTGATATTGTTGTTAAAGGCTCGCTTAAAGACGTGTATAATATTTGTGCAAAAACAAAATGTGATTTGATTGGTGTGGAAGAAGTTGACGTGTTTAAAAGGTGGCACGATTGTGGTAGCACCAAAGTATTAACTATTCCATATCTTAACGCAGGGTTCTTGGTCGTTAAAAAAATAAATAAAGGGATTTTTAAACGTTTCCAAGATTGGTTTGTCAAATATCATAACGACACTACTTGTATAGAGCAGGACTTTTTGAACTATGAATATAATTACAATAAGCAACCTATTATTCCTATTTATAACTTTCTGCATTGGAATGCTAAATTTTATTGCTACAATTATTCCGATGTTATAGTTTTTCATTATGCCGGCACAGAAAAGCCATTTAATTTCACGAATGTGCTAGAGCATTTACCTTTATGTTTCTATGTTGAATTTGTCAATAAATACAAAGAGTATTTGTCTGAACATTTTGTCAAAAAAGTAAATCTTAATTGGCAATTAGAACAACAAAATAAGTGTGTTATAAATAATGTAATACACGATAAAAGTCAAATAAAGGTGATGTAATGGCTAAATTTCAAATAAATACCTTTGGGGGAATGATACCAATAATCCCCGATGACCGATTGCAAGATAGCAATTCAACAATAGCTAAGAACGTTAATTTAAATAATGGTTTTCTTAAACTGTGCAACGGTTTTAAGTCAGTAAATAATATTGATTACGAAAAAGAATACAAGAACGCTAAAACAATCTACAAGTATAATGATTTTTGGTTGTTTTGGTCTCAAGCTTTAAAGGTTATCGGCTCTCCTTTGCAAGCCGACAAATATGGTCGTATATACATTTCCGCTAAATCAGATGAAGAGTACCCAAGAGTAACTTGCAAAGATTGGATTACAAGTAATGGGGAGCCTAAGACAAAAGTATTAGGTTTACCAAGTCCGCCTGAAATCAAAATTGAAAGTATTAAATATGTCAATGATACAAATGAGACAGAGTTGCTTATAATAGGCGATAAGATTACAGACTACGTATATCAATCGGAACTAGCTTTAAAGACTTTAGCTTTGGTTGATAGTGACACAATCGAAGATGATTTAACTCATTATTATGTTGCAACTTATGTAACTGAATGGGGAGAAGAAAGTCAACCGAGCGATCCGGTTCAAATGGAAACAGTTTTACCAACATGGAGTTCTAGATTAAGAGTTAATTATTATAACATCTCGCTAAGTGCGTATGGCATAACTAAAATGAGAATATATAGGTCTGTAACATCTACAGAGCAAGCAGAGTTTTTGTATATAGGCGAAGTAGAAATAAACTCTGACACTAGCTTTATCCACTTTAATGATAGTTCATATAATCTCGGTGGTACGACTTTAAGCACAGAAAATTATGACCGCCCGGCAAAAGGTTTAAAAGGTCTTACTCAAATGGCTAACGGTGTTGTAGCTGGTTATTTTGGTAGAACAGTTTGTTTTAGTGAACCTTATATACCATACGCATTCCCTATTGAATATCAAATAAATACAGAAGATAACGTTGTAGGTTTAGCGTCAATGGGAACAAATCTTGTTGTATGCACACAAGGAACGCCATATCTGTTTCAAGGTACGACATCTAGCACAATGACAAATGCTAGAATACCTGTACAACAAGCTTGCTTATCGTCAAGGTCAATAGTAGCGTTAGATAATGTTGTTATATATGCAAGTCCTGACGGCTTAGTTGGAGTATCGTCTAATGGTTCTGTAGATGTTATGACAAAAGAAATCATCTCACGAGAACAGTGGCAATTACAATTCAAGCCTGAGAGCATTATTGCAACGTACTATGACGGCAATTATATTTTCTATGCAAATCAAAAGCTATATATGTTCAATACAAATGGATTGATAGATATAACTCCTAGATACCTAAACGATGAAGATATAGAAATATCAGAAAATAATATATTCAGTTTTTATTGGGATAAGCTAAAAGATGTTTTGTATATTGGTGCGTATAATAACGTTTATAAATTTGATGTAATAAAAGACGTGTTATTTAAATCAATAGGCGAATGGCAAAGCAGACTATACAGACTACCTAACACATCTTTTACTGTAGCTAAACTTGTAGGTAAGGTATTAGAAGATGCTGGAGAAGTGGCTATAACTGTTTACTGTAATGGTATAGAGATTATAAAACATCAAGGCTTACCAAACAGAATGTTAAATCGTGCGTTGAGATTACCTGTAAGACGTGGTGACGAATGGCAACTAAAGATTACTATGATCAACGAACGACCTAACGTTGAAATTACTTCTTGTTGTGTTTGCGGTTCAATGCAGGAGCTAAACAAATAATGAAAAAAAAGAACTCTTATCAAGGCGGAACTACAACTAGTGCTATCAATGAGAATGTGCAAATCTTAACAGGGCAAAAAGGAGATTATTTAGACAAAGCTGTAACGCTTAGAGACTTGTTAAAGTTTGCACTAATTACAAAGAGCGGTAGTATCTCTGTTCAAAAAATAAACGACAAATATAATCTAAGATTAGACACTTATAGCAGTAATTACATCGGTGGGGTAAAAGCAAACGCTAACAAAATCAATTTAAATGATTATGCTAAATCGTCAGAAGTAGAAAATTTGCGTAACATGATTACAGAGATTGACATGGAAGTGGCTAAAAAGGTTAATCCTAGCGATGTAAACTTTATCAGAAATAGACAAGAAAGCCTATTGTCTAACAATGATAATCTATATAGCTTAGTGCTAAAACTTTACGATATGATACGAGTTACAACTGACGCTTTAGAACGTGCTAATGTGCAAATCGCCGAGTTAAAACAACTCAATAAGCAGTAAAATCAAGTTATCCTATTTTATAAAATGGAGTAGGATAATGTATGATTTTAAAGATTTATCAAAACAAGATTTAAAGCAAGTCTATAAGATAGGCTTGTTATCTAATGATAAGCACTTAATTAAAAGATTATACCAACGATTAAAAGATGGGAGTGCTTATATAGTCAAACATGATGATGTTACATACGTCATTCAAATAAATCACGCTAAACAAAAATTATTTATTTGGCTCGTATGGTCTAACACGAAAAACACAGTCTCAATACTATCTAAATATTATGACGAAGTAAAACACTTAGCTGAAATAGCTAATCTCAAAGGAGTTATATTCTGTAGTGCAAGAAAATCATTTTTAAAAGTTGCTCCTAAATATAACTTCAAACTTATTGAAAAGAACGGTTCTGAATTTTGGTTTGAAATGGAGTATTAAAAATGGGTGGTTCAACTACTGTAAAAGAAACAGAAAGTCAAAAAGCACAAAGAAAAATATCTCAAGCAGATTGGGATATTTATCAAAACGAATTAAAACAAGCTACTACAGAGTATCTATCTACTGTAGAAGATTTAGTCTCTCCAGAAGAGATGAAATCTATATGCAAGAATAATAACATCAATTACCAAGTTGTATTTGAAAAGACAAGGCAAAATAATCTTGCTCAAATGCAAGCTAAAGGTATCGACCCTTCGTCACCACAATATCAAAGAGAGTTAGAAAAGCTACAGACTAGTCTTGAAAACAAGCAAGCAACTACTACTAACATTAGTCTTGCTACTCAACAAGACAAGCATATAGCAGGACAACAAGACGCTCTTGCTATTGGTAACGGTGAGAAAGCTACTGCTCTTGCTTCTTACTCACGCACGGCAGAGCAAGAATTAAATAGAGCGATTAACGATGCAGAAGAAAGTAGACAACAACGTGCGTCAACAATGGGCGGTGTATTAGACCTTGCGTCTGCTGGCATGGCTTATGGCAAAGACTACCTCACCAAAAGTGCTACCGAAAAAGCAACAGAACAAATAAATGCCGGTGGAACAGGTAGCGGTTTAAGCGATATGCAAGAAAGATATCCAACATCAAGACCGGCATCATACGGGAATGTTGTTTACGGAAACAAATAATAAGGAGACAATCATGGCTATATACACACCTAGCACAACGGCTACAACTTATAGCAAACAACAAGCTATGGAGAACGCGAACAAATATGGGTTAGACAGTCAAAACGGTAGTGACGAAGATTACGCAGAACTACAAAAAGAAATGTACGAAGAATACTTAAAGATATATCTGCCTATCCAACAACAAATGATACAAAATCTTTTAAATGAAAATTATGGTAAAGATTTATTGTCAATGGCTCAAACTAATAACCAATTAGCCAGCGTGAACGCCAAGCAAGGCTCTCAATTCACAAACGAAAGATTAGGTGTTGATAGTTTAGGTAGCGAAAGCAAACAACGTAAATTAGACCTAGCGTTGTCAAACGCAAAAAATAATAACGCAATTAGAAGTAATGAAGAAGATAGAAAACTTTATCTACTTACAGGCTCTAATAGTTCAACATTAAAAGATTTAGTATCGTAATAGGAGATATAACAATGGGTTTAGGTTTAGTAGATTTAGCAAGTAAAACAAAACAAGAAGCTTTAGCAGGAATTGAAACGGCTCATGAATTAGCTGAAAGACGTAGAAAAGCAGAAGAAGAAAGAAAGGCATCTCAAAAAATGTCTACATTATCCGGTGCCGTTAGCGGTGCTACTCTAGGGGCAAAAGTCGGAAGTGCAGGCGGTCCTATAGGTATGGCTATTGGCGGTATTGCCGGTGCTTTATTGGGTGGTGTAGCAGGTAACAGAGCGGGAGCGTAACATGGCAGTAGTAGATTATGGAAGTATAGTTAAAGGTGCATTAAAGTCTTTTAACGAAGTTGACCAATATATTCAAGCAGAAGAAGAAAGAGAGTATCAGAAAGCTAAAGAAAGAAGAGACCATTTATACAAGTCTGATAGAGATAAAATGGCGGACTTTTGGAGAGAATATCAACAAAAATATAAACAGCATAGAGACAAGGTTGACGATGAATATAGAAATGAACAATTAAATGAATCAAAACGTCAGCATAACGACAATATTGCTTTTAAAAATAAACAATTAGCAATTCAACAAGATCAATGGAACAAAGCACATGATTTAGACAAAAAGAAATTTGAATTTGGTGCGTTAAAGGATATTGCTAACATTGAATCAAAGGTAGCAGAAAGAAAAGGTGAACAAGTATATAAAGGGGTAAACGGAAGTACTAGTTCAAGAAGTGGTAGCGGTTCGTTAAGTTGGGTTACCAAAATCAATAAAGAAAACGCTAGTATGGTTGATACTATTCTTAATAACCATGATTCACCTGAACAACAAAAAATTCAAGTACAAGAATTTGGAAGAACACTACCTGAAGATCAAAGAGAATACGTTGCTAGATATTATGAGCATAAGACAGGATTAACCAATGAGACTACTTTAACAGGGATGAAAAACCTGTCTAACACTTTTTATAACGTTGGGGCAAATGCTGTAAAGGACGGCAAGACTGCTACACAAGAAAATATCGCACAAAATTTTGTTGAATACGCTAACGAAAATAATCAAGAAGATATAGAAAATGCGTTAGGTCGCACTGTTGACGTAGCAATGAGCGGAACTGGAAAACAAGTAATAAATGGAAAAGAGGTAATTGTTGGAGAAGTTGGTGGTCACGTACCTGGAAGTTTAAGGTTTTATCATATACCGAACACGGCTACTGTAGGGATTGTTGGGGATTTTATAGTAGATGGTAATGTTAAGAGTAATGTAATTGTTACTACTACAAATGGTCAGCCTCTTGCTTATGATGAAAGAACTCTTAAAGCTATGAGAAGTCATACACTGCAATCACAAATTAATAATATTATACAAAATAGACCAAAGCTATTAAGCGAAAAAGAGTATAACCAAATCTATAAAGATGATGAGAACAAAGATTATAACAATTATCTGTCAGCGAATGCGAGATCTATACAGACATACAATAAAGACCCTAACATTGTTACACTCAAAGACGAAAAGGCTCAAAATTATGAGATAAACCAAGCTATCCAACAATCACAAGAAAAACCTGGCACATCAGCGGTATCTAATATATATACTGATAGATATAACGGAGTAGAAAAAGGCGATAAGGTTTATATTGACGATGGTAAAGTTGTAGTTCCTATTAGCGAAGAAGAAAAACAAATAGAAAAGTCTTACAAAGCTCAAGCAGATAAAATTCTTTCACAACAATTAAATGAAGATGACATAGCTAAAGTACAAAAAACTCAAGATTTATCTAGAGCAGACGCAATTAAATACCTACAAGATAAAGCGTCACAAGAAAATTTTAATAAGCATTTTAACCCTATACATAAAAAGATGGCAACAGTAGACGCTATCACTAAAGGATTTCAAGGGGATTTTTATGATAATGGTTTTGATGTTATTACAAGAGATTTGCAAGGCGATTATGCTTTTGTAAACGAAAAGGCTAATAAGGTTATTTCTGTAGAAGAATACCATAAACTACCAAAAGAAGAAAAAGACAAATATGAAAAGACGAGTATTCGTAATGACGAAGATCGTTTAAATGTAGCTCTTATGCAATACGTTCCTAATGAAGATTATCGAAAAACTTTTATTGAACAATACAAAGATTTTATAAAAGAGAGAAACGAACATAAACAAACTGCTGGTGGAATTTATGGTACTTATGTAAGAAACTTTTTAAAGACTAAAATTTCTGACGGCGATAAATCCCTACCTAAAGAAAAACTTGAAGAAATGTATCGAATAATAGAACGTTATAAAGACGAACCTTTAGGTAATAATATTTGGGGTATGCAAACAGAAAACAAGGCAAAGTTATTATCTGAACTAAAAGACGCAGGTCTTAGCGGGACTTTTATGTATGGTGTAATTAAAGAATTAGAAACTGACAATAACAAAGGTGTTAATTCTTATAATGAAAAACGCTATTCATACACAAAAGCGTATAAGCCTAAGAAGAAGTCTACACAGAAATTATCTGACGCTACATCTAAACAACAAAACGCTAACAACAACGGCGGTGGTGGATATCAATCTACAAGTACTTCTGTAGGCGGAGTTATAAAAGGCAATAAGTTTGAAAGCGATTGGGATAGAACAGATAACGCTATTTATAATATGAGAAAATTTGTGGGATTAAATGATTTAAATCAATAGGAGAAATTTAATGAATTACAACGAATATATTGACTATCAAACAAATGCATCAAGACGTCTTATAAAAGAAATAGTAGAAGGTGTTCCTACTAATCAGTCCGAGCCACAAGACTTATCGTTGTCTGATTTACCGTTAAGTAATAATACAGAAGACGTGCCAGATGATATCATATATCGCAATCAAAGATCTGCTGTTGATAAGGTAGGCGATTTTGCACAAGATTTGGGGGCGACAACTCTAGGAGGTATGGCTCAAATAGTTCCTACTGCTATGCAAGTGGGTACATTTGTTCCGAGACAAGTTAATTCTCTCGTAGGAAAAACCGCAGATGCGTTAGGGTTAGATTCACTAGAATTAGCAACAAAAGAGTTTGAAGACAAAACCGCATCTCTTATTGATGATACTTACTCTGGCATTAGACAAGGTGTAGAAGAACTTACTAGCGATTATGGACGTTATGCTAAGCAAAAAGGTTTTCAGTGGGATGATCCTTTTAGTGATGAAAGCTTGTACAGTATTACAATGGGTGTTGGTGACTTTATCGGTTCTATGGCAAGTATGCCCGGCTTTGGTGCAGGTGCTAAAGTTGGCAAAACAGTAGCTGGCAAAGTTGGGGAATATGCACTAAAAGGTAGCGAAAAAGTCGTACCTGAATTAACTCAAGCTACTGCTAAAGGTTTAAATAAAATTGTCAATTATACACACAAAGTGGCTAATAAGTTAGCGACAAAGTATCCTGTTAACAAAGTAACAAATGCAATGGGTAAAATGTTGTCTAAACAAAATATCGGGTCACATATGTTGTATTGGGCAGGTATTAGTGCTAACGAACTTCAAAACGAAGCTTATAATGCTTTTGACCGTATTCCTAAAGAACATAAAATGTACTCACCTAAGTTTAGACATATACTTGAATTAGTACAAAATCAAAAGCCTGAGTTAACTCCAGAACAACAATTTGAATATGCTAATTCACTTGCTAGAGCTGAATTTGGGAAAGACGCTACTTATAGCACTATAGGTGCTTTATCTATGATAGTAGATACCTTTGGTGATACCCTTGTTTCAGGTGTTGGGAAATTAGGTAAGAACGCTTTAACCGATATTCTGCAAAAGACTTTAGGTGAAGGTGTGGCAGAAGGTGGCTCTACTTACTTAAAAGGCAAAGCTCTAAACTCTACACTTGACGATTGGGAGATTTATTTCAAAGATGAAAGTGCATCAAAAGATGAAATAATAAATTCTGCTGTTATGGGTATGGTAATTGGTGGCGGTATTTCTTCTGCGTCAAACATTGGTAAAGCGGGAATAGATTACGCTCAAAATAGAGACGCTAAAAAGAATGCAGATGACACAGTTAATAACACAGACGTTGAGCAGACAACAAACGCTAATGAAGATTTAACTCAACCACAAGAACAAGTACAAGAACAACCACAAGAACCGGTAAAACAAGATGTTGCAGAAAATACAACAACTGAAACTAAAGAAGTAAAAGTTGGCACCGGTGATAATGCGGTTAACGAAAAGTCTGAACAAATACAAAGTACAGATGGTAACACTACACCTCAATATAGTTTATTAGAAGAAGAAAAAGAGGTTTTAACAAACGCTAAAGACATCATAGGTATTGATTTAGGAGAGTCAAACAATCTAGATGATACTATTAAAGAAATTGATAGATGGGAGAAAAACCAACAACCACTTATTGAGAATTATGCGTATGATGAGAGCGAACTATCTGCATATAATGAGATTATTAAATTAAGACAAAAATTAGAAAATAGAAGAGTAAATGAATTAAATAAAGCAACTCCTTCTAATGAACAAGATAATGTGCAATCTACTGTACAAGATAATACACAAGCTAATGTACAAGAAAACGTACAAACAGATATACAAGACAATACTCAAACAGATGAGCAAAACATACAAGCTGAAAATGTTGTTGAAGAATTTAGCAATGTAGAAGAATTACTTGCTCCAAACGTTGAAACAAAAGCTACACCAACAAACGTTAAGCAAGATACTTCTGCTCAAGATACTGTTGTTCCTGATGTCGCAAATGTTCAAGAGATGGATAACAACTCTGCTCAAGATGTTTTTGATACTAAAGCAAAACAGAGCGAAATACAGTCTGAATTAGATAAGCTTAATTCTATAAAGAAAGAAGATTTAAAACCTAGTGAAATCTCTGTTCTAGAAAACGAAAAGAAACGCTTACAAGGACTTAAAGAAAAAACTAATCAAGTAGAAATTAACAACAACAAAATAGCTAGAGCTAAAGCAGAAAACAATCAAGAAGAAGTTGTACTGCTTGAAAAAGCTAATGCGAAACTTGGTAGTAAAATAAATAACAGTAAGTCTGACCCTGCTTTTGAGAACATTAAAGGCAAACAAGAAATTACAAATCAAGTTAGTTCTGATAACGCACAAGAACTTACACAGACGCCACAACCTAAAGTAGAAAGCAGTAAAGAAGTTAAGAATACAAAAGATGAAAGAGAGAAAATAAAACAACAAGCGGTAACTCTTGCGTCAGAAAAAGACAATTACAAAGAAGAAGATTACAACAACCGTATGGCTGAACTTCAAGATTTGTATACAAAAAAACTACTAGAAGAATACGTTGATGATGTTGATGTGTCAAACGAAGAAATATATAACAGGAAATTAAATAATTATAAAAAAACACATAAAAAGATAAAGGAATTTCATGATAAAGTAATGGGGGAAAATAATGAGAAAAAGAAAGCTAGTTCAACTATAGAGTTCAATTCTTCAGAAAAGCTTATAGATGCATTAAAAGCAAAAAGACAAGAGTATTTAGATAGCCAAAAATCTAAAACTGAAACTGATAATTCTGGTACAGAGCCAACATCAGAAAAGCAAACTGTTTCACAGCCAAAAGAAGTTAAAGAAGAAACAAAGGAACCAACTGTACAAGAAAGTAAGCCTAAAGAAACTACAGAACAAAAGAAAGAAGAACCTATTAAAGAAGAAAGTTCTAAGGTTAAAGAAGATACTCAACCTACTGAAAAAGTATTAGAGCAATCTTCTGAAATAAAAGAAAAGACTAAATCTAAAATTTTAGAAAAAGGCTTAACCGCAGAAACAGTTAAAATTAAGAAAGGCAATCAAGCAAAAGTACAATCAATAGAAAATGCAGTTGCCGACACTATTGTTGAAACTACTGAAAATATTGATAACTTGCAGAATGAATTGCAACAAACTACTGATGAAGAAACGCGACAAGAAATTAAGGAAGAATTGATTGTTGAACAAAACGTATTAGCTAAAGCAAAAGAAATTCAAGAAAGCGAAATCGTAGCTAAAAGAAGTTCTGAACCTACTTTTGCAGATAAGAATACAACTTATATAAACAATGAAGTTGCTAGTGTTAACGGCATCAGTACAGAGTATATCAATCAAGTTAATAATACCCCTGTAGCTTATGTTAGCAGTAATGGTAAATCTACTAATGCAAGAGTTCCTGTTACATTAGAACAACCTACAAAGAACGCTTTAAAGGAAGTATCAAAGTACGCTAAAGCACAAGGTTTTAAAGACTTAAGAAGTTTTGTAGCAGACAGAACAGGTATTAAAAATCCTGACGCTTTAAATGACATTCAAGTAGACAGTGTCGCTATGGCTATACGTAATTTAGAGAACGGACACGGCTTATTAGTTGGTGACCAAACAGGACTAGGCAAAGGACGTCAAGCTGGTGCAATAATCTCTTATCTAATAAAGAGTGGAAAGATACCTGTATTTGTTACAGAAAATAATAGTCTTTATGACGATATGCTTAGAGATTTGAACGACATAGGTGTAGAAGTTAATCCTTATGTTACTAACGATACTAGAACAAGAGATTTCTTTACAAGAGAAAGCAGTAAAAAGTATTACGACCAAAATCGTATATGGCAACAAGATAAAATAAAGAATATGCCTAAAGAACAAGAAGGTCAAAACGTGATCTTTACCACGTACTCTCAAATGCAAGGTACTAAGTTCTTTAAAGATACTGATACATTATTAGCATTAAGTGATGATAAGTATGTATTTGTATTTGACGAAAGTCACAAATTTGCTACAGATAGTAAAGGTAACACCCTTGATAACATAATCAATTCAGTAACAAAGAATAGAACTAAGCCGTCTATATATTTTAGTGCTACATCAAGCAAAAGAATATCCATGTTGCAACAATACTTACTTAGTATTGGTAAAAGTGAAGAAGATATTAACAAGCTTGTTAATACTTTGAAAAATGGTAGCGACGATGTGAAAAACTTAATATCATCAAGCCTTGTTCGTGAGTTAATTTCAGAAGGCAAAATGATTGTTAGAGAGAACGATAACTCTAATGTAATCAATAAAAGTGCTGATGTTAAATTAAGCAAATCACAAATAGAAGTTTTTGATACTGCTGTAGACTCAATAAGACAAAGTCACACTAGTTTTGAAGATTTAAGTAAGATTTTTAAATCAAAGATAAAAGAAAATCAATCTGAAGATAATGATAAGCTTACAAGTATAACTAAAGATACTTTGTATGATATTGTTGCTTTAAATACAAAGATTGATTATGTAGTAAAGCAAGTATCTGAAGATATTAAACAAGGCTTTGCTCCCGTTATTACTTTCCATAATACATTTAATTCTGTAACAAACTTAGTTGAACAAAACGACAATTTGAGTTTTAGTGATTTGCTAGCAAACTATATTCTTTCAGAGTTAAATCTTTCTACAGAAGTTTTAAATAAAGAAGACAAAAGACCTGCAAAAGAAATTCTTATTGATAACTTAAAATCTTCAGCTAATAAATCTTTATTAAAAGTATTAAAAGGTGAATTAGATGACAAGATAAACATTTCTCCTATTGACAAAATTCGCCAAGATTTAAGTTCAAAAGGAATTTCTGTAGGAGAAATTAGCGGAAGAAAGCGTATTGTTGAAAAAGATAATAACACTTATAAGCTTGTAGATAAAAAAGAAAATAGAACAGATGTAGCTGATAAGTTTAACAATGGTGAATTAGATGTTGTAATGTTTAACTCTAGTGGTGCAACTGGTATCAGCTTACACGCTAATAGTATTTTTAAAAATCAAAAGCAACGTAAACAATACTTTATTCAACATATGCCGGATATCAATGCAACTGTTCAAGCGGAAGGACGCACAAACAGAACAGGACAAACTTCTGCACCTGTAATTGAACACGTGTATAACGATTTAGCTACAGATAAAAGAGAAAAGATTATCCATAATAATCGTGTTAATAAGCTAAATAATGCTACAAGAGCAACTAGCAAAATGGATATAGACGAAAACTTTTATAATTACATTGGTGCTAGAGCTTGTTTGCGTACATTGTTATATTTAGATAATAAAAATGTTATTGATTTATATCTATATATCAACGAAGAAAATCCAATATCAGAAGATATATCCAGCTATTCAGATATACAATATTATCTAGGTAGTGAAGATAAGAATAATGCAAAAGCAGAGAAGATTGTTAAAAAAATTCTTGATGCGATAAAGCTAGCACCGTCTAAAGAGCAAGAAACTTTTTTAAATGAATTAAGAGAGTTTTATGACATAGAAGCTAATAGAGAAAGAGATAATGGTGTATTTATTCCTAATGAAGTAGCCAGTCTTAATGCAGAACCTATACGTCAATATAGAATAAGTAAAGATGATGTAAGTAAAAAACTTACAGTAGCTAGATTAAAACAAGACAATCTTAATATATTGTCAGATAAATTTAGTACAGAAAATTTACGTAAAGCTAGTGATAATGCGGTTGAAGTATTTGGTGCAATAATAGATAAACTTAGTAAAAATGGTAGAAAATATGACATTAACCTTTACGACATAAAAAGTAAATATAAATATGCTAGATGTATCAATGAGGCTAATAGACATTATGTTCTAATGGATATTACTTATGACGGCAAATCGTTAGTTAATGGTGAACTTAACTATAACACTTTAGATACAATAGATGTTAGCAAGTTACAATTCTTATATGCAACTGATGAAGGAGATTTTGGAAAAGGATTTAAAGCATACAATATTAACAAAATTCTTAAATTTGCTTGGTCTATTTATGATAAAAGAGCAACGGCTTATGAGAGCGATGGCAAGATAAATGAACGTTCATTAGACACGTCTCTTAATGCACTTGCATTGCACAGAGAAAACTTAAAAAACGGTAGAGAAAGTTTAATTGTAACCGGTGACGCTGTGACGCTTGCTAAATTCCATAAGAATGGCGATTTAATTCGTTTTACAAGTAAAGACGGCAACGTTGAAACAGGTATAGTTCTTCATCAGTCTGTATCAGAAGATAAAAGAATTAAAGAAGTATTTGGGAATAAAGAACCTTATGTTGTTGAAAGCACTGATGAAAATATTAAGTTCAAACGTACTCATACTAAGAACGGCGATTTAAGTAATGACAGTCATATTGTAATAAATGATTTCAATTACGATAAGCTACCTTCAAAGCACATTAAAGAAAAAGAAATACAACAATTCTTTGATAACTACAAAAAGGATAAGCCTTTATTAGAGAACGTATCATTAGTAGTTTTAAACGATGATAATGCGGTGTCTGAATATTTATCTGACATAGATTATAAAGGAAATAAGGATACTAATGTTGTCGGTATGTTTAACGCAGAACGTAACGAAATTGTTTTAAATGCAAGCCGTATTGAGAATACTCAAAAAGCTAAAGAAGTTATATTCCATGAAGTAGTAGGTCACTATGGTTTTAATAAAATCTTGACTGAAAAAGAAAGACAAGAATATAACAAGCTAATGGATGAACTTGTAAAAGAAAACGATTTAGAAATGTTGCAAGAGTTGTATGGTAATGATAAAGAATTATTACACGAAGAACTATTTGCAAATTACGTGGAGAAAAAAATCAGTTCTCCTATATGGTCTAAGATTAAAGCTTTTATTGGCAAAATTCTATCAAGACTAGGTATTCATATTCTAGAAAAAGACGCTGTAATGAATGATATGTATAACACTATTGTTAAAGGTTTTGCTAACCCTAGAGTAAATGGTGACTTACATAACTCAATCGCAAGACAAGTAAACTTTAAGCTAGATTTGAACAATCCAAAATCGCAAGCAAGGAAATATATGTTTGGATGGTTTGGAAATACAAAGATGAAAGCAACTAAACAAAAGATTTTAAATGGGGTTGTTGACGAAGGGACTGTAGGCTTGCTATTAGCAGATGAATTTGCCGCTAAAGAAAGTAGAGCGTTTTACAAAAAACAAGTCGCTCTAAGAGATACTTATTCAATCGTTGACAGTAAAGAAAAAGATAAGTTAGCAGAGTTTTTAACAAAGCAAAAAGAGTTGTTAAACAATGATGAAAACGCAGAAGTGCAACTAGGTGAATTTGCTAATCTAATGACTTTAAACAGTTTTAAAATAGAAGATTTAGAAAACAACATAGAGTTCAAAGATCTTGATATTGTTAAAAGAGTTAATGATAACGCAATCAAAAAATTGATTAGTGAAGAGCAAATGTCTACTGAATTGAAAAAGCTTGCTATTGAGTATGATAAAGCAAAAGATAAGTATAAAAAATTATCTGCTAATCAAATAAAAGTATACAAAAACATTAGACAATATCATGTTGATGAGTTTAACAAACTAAAAGATTTAATGTTGGAAGTAGCTAAAAGAGTTGGATATGGGAAAGAACAACTTAATAAAATTCAGGAGATTATAGACGAAGATACAAATATTGGAGACTACTTCCCGTTAATGAGAATGGGCGATTTTAAAGTTGCATACACAATCATTGACAATGGTTTAGAGTATCTAGTAGACGAAAGATTTTTAACAAGAATGGATGCTAATAAACATATCGATGAACTAAAAGAAAAGATTAAAAAAGGAGAAGTAAAACTAGCAAATAAATCTCTTCCTATTATTGAGAATGTTACAAAAACAAGTGACTCTGATATTGATACAAAAATAGACAATGAGAACTTGATGCTAATATTAAAAGAACTAAAAGTTCCTGATGATAATAAAGACTTTGTTGAAAGAGAAGAGATGATTTCAGATTTAAATCAAATCTTGTATAACTTAATTTCTGAACGCAATCCATTAAAGAGCATGAGACAAAGAAGAAATATCAGAGGTGCTAATAATTACATACTCCGTAATACCGCGGAACGTGGTATAGCTAATGCTAACTTCTATGCTCAAAGTCTTGTTGAAGATAGATTTATTAAATCATTTAATGATTTCAGTACATTAATATCAATGAATAGAATGATTGATAATGAACGTGAAACAATGACACGTGCGTTAAAGAATTATATTAAGAATGATTATGACCTAACAAAGATTAGTGAAGATGA
>ERZ808026.44-NODE-44-length-21058-cov-8.132834_pt1 | contig 21058 bp, 23 predicted proteins | sample MGYA00380182_ERZ808026 | MGnify/ENA primary metagenome ERZ808026 (study PRJEB31490, sample SAMN06133376) | cow dung metagenome | isolation source: H9 | host: cow | place: China: Chengdu | collected 2015-05 ... | reverse complement strand
CGTCAGATTTTGCGTTTTTTGAATTGTTTTAAAACTCTTAATATAGAGCCCTACACAAGCAAGGCTCTAGAGTTAAGAACTTTACCTTAATTTATAAGCGTTTTATTAGCTTTAAAACTTCATTAAGATCTACATACTTCCAGCAAGTGTCAGTAAGTACAAGCCCTGGGATAGTGTCTCTAGGATAGCTCCACTCAAGATATAATCTACCCTTGTGACAAATATCATCAGAATTGATAATCTTAATTTGCTGTGGACGCGTTTTAAAGAGTTCGCAAAATTCTGAAATTGCATTTACGCAAGGTTTTAAATTTAGCGAAAAGTCTTTTAATTTCTTAAGCTCTTGCTCTGTAAATTCTAGATCCATAGGAATATTATATTCCCCTACCTGCTCAAATCTTTTAGCAAAGCTTTCAATTTTAGCGATAATTTCTTGCATAATTCTACCTCTCTTTTTATGTTTGTTTTTTCAAGTTTGTACTACTCATTTTGCCCCTTTGACAAGAATTCTGTCAATAGTTTTTAGCCATATTTGGTAAATAAGTAAAAATAAAACCGTTTAATTTTTAAATTGATATCAGCCAACTATTATTTAATCTAAAACTCTTAATATAACGTCCTATGTACTTAAGACGTTATTTTTAAAAGCTTTATTTAAAATTCAATTTCTGTCCTGTATCTCATTTGCTGTAATTCAAAATCTGTAAGTTCAATAGGCTCAACACGGATAGCAGGATCAACACGTTTTATAGCTTTTTGACTTTTAACAAATTCATTCGCTAAAGTCTCATCCTTGAATAAGCTTGCTATTGATCTAGTTTTTTCTGTTGTTACTGCATAGTAAGTCTTTTTGATCTCAACTATATCAATAAACTTTTTAATATTCTTGCCAAGTTCTGCTAACAATTTACAATTCTTTGCAAGACCTTGATCAACATCTACTTCGCTTATTTCCCCACCGACAACTGAAGCATCTACATCAAGCGCAATGTCTCTCGGCTCAATACGTAGTTGTACGCCATGCGTGTAATAGAACACTGCTATACTTCCAAACACTCTGCTAACCGTCTCATGAATGTCATGACATACTAATTGCATTACGTCACGATGCAATGTATTTAACGTGAAAAATAATTCATGGCTACAAGTAATGTTATTTAACTCTGTGTATTGTTTTAATAGCTTTATTAATTCTGTTTTGCTCAATTTCAAGGTGTTGATTTGAGCAAATTTTGTATAAAATTCTTTTCTTTGTAAGAAACGATTTTGACCAATATTTAACGTATTCATAAATTTAATTCCTTTTTTTCATGATTTTTTCTCCCTTCACGAACAAAGGGAGAACTAATTTTGTAATTACCAACCATAGATTTTATTTATTTGGCTTTTTAACGAAGTCGTGTATCTGCTGATGTCTTTTTTATCAAAATTACCACTCGCCAACTTGTTCAAAAAGTTGTCAATCTGTACTTCTGTTAAATTAGGCTTTAACATTCTGTAAGTAATGTAATTAACGCCGTCATGGTGTACTGCTACGCTTTTTACGTCATAGCGATCTGTGTAGACCTTCAAGTAATCGCCACCGCAAGCGTCAAGCACGCAGTTTAAATTGCTATTCATGATTTTGTAGCTTTTCCTTCTCCCACTCCATAGACCTAAATCAGCAATCGCAATTACTCGTCCTTGTAATTCTTTATCTAAGTTTTCAAACTCACACGAATACCAGTTACTATAGTCTTGTTGGATGAATTCGTTTAGTTCTTGCTCGCTAACACTTAGTTTACTTAGCTTGTATTCTCGCAAGTTATTCTCTAGTTTTGATTGCTCTTGCTCGTTTAAGCCTTGAATTAAAGCTTTTAATTCTGTTTCAATTTCGCTTTCAAGCACAAGCAATTCATTTTCGCGTATGCATTCTATAGCGTGTTGTTTCGCGTTTTCATCTTCTTGTAATGAATTGAAATATAAGTCTTTGTAAATAATATTCATAACTATACCCCTTAAGTTAAAGTTAAATCTAAGCAAAAGTGCTTAATATAACGCTCTAAGCGATACAGAGCGTTACCGTTAAGAACTCTATGCGATTAGTTTTGCGATTTGTGTTTTAATTCTTAATCTAATTGCTTTAATTTCTGTCCTGGTCATGATCTCACTCCTTATTGATTAAGCATTTTAGTCAAACTAATTAAAGTTTCTAAACGTCCGCGATTATCCGCTAATTGATCAAAATAAAACTCATATTGAGCGCCAACCAAAAGCGACTCAAAGTCTTGTGGGGTATATTTCTCCATAGAACGCTTAATGAAATGAACAATGTCGGGGCAACCTTTCGCCCATTCGATCGCATCTTGTAAGTTATTAGCGCACAATTCCAACGCTTTATCTTTTAAGAATAATTCTAGATTAGTGACTTTAGTCATATCGTTAGAATTGTAAATATCTAGCGCGTACTCGTTTAAATGTGAAGCTATCATGTTTATAGTTTCTTTAATCTTTTCTTTATTAGTCATATGATTTTAATTCCTTGTATTATGTTTAAGTTTGTAATCTTCTTAGTGTGTTGTCAGCCATTGCTTGTAATAGCTTTGATATTTAGGTGTGCTTACAAGCTTTTGGAGTAATTTAAATGCTTTAGTGATTGCTATTATTCGTGTTTCGTATGTGTCTACTGTCAATTCAAATCCGTAGTAGTTCGCCATCTCATGAGCCATGCTTTTTAACTTAGCGTCTGTACGCAACTGCTCTAAGCTGTCTATCAATTGACCTAAGTCGGTCACTTGATAAAATCCAATTATTTGCATTGCAGTATCTTGCACTACATGGTCATTAATAGTGTGCGTTTTTAATGCAATTACTTCGTTTAACAAGTCGTGTGTATTCATAGTTCACTTCCTTAGCAATTTATGTTTTGTTTTCGTTTGTATATCTTAATAGTATCATAATTAGAAACGTTTACATCATAAAAGTAAAAGTGTATAGCGATGTATTTAGGCTTATATATGCGTATGTTTGTGTATGAATATGTATGAATGTGTATGTAGGTTGCCTAACTACATCCATATTTGACTATATAATTATTAGGCAATATACCGTAAACCCTTGATTTATAAGACTTTGAAATCGGCTGAAAGGCTAGTTTTTCATGCTTGACGGGGGGGCAACTCAACAACACCCACCCACAACAGCACCACACCCCTATCTTATCTAAACAATAACCATACACGGTCTAAATAGTAAACGAGTAATTTAATTTAGTTGCTATTTTCGAGTTTAAAAAACGCTATCGGAGAGTTGTTTTTAGATTTGCTATAGCTATAAATATGCGAAAAGATGCGTTAATCGTGCTATGATAAAGTAATAAAAACGTTGGATATAAGGAGATTATATGGAGCGTATAGACGATTATAAGCGTGGGAATGGTCATACTAAGCACCAAGTAGATTGGAACGATGTAAAGCGAGATTATGAGGAGTTTGGCAGGTCATACAAGGAGTTGAGTGCTAAGTATGGTATTCCTGCGGTTACTATTCAGCGTCATAGTGTAAAGGGATTATGGATAAAGAATAAGAAAAGTGCAGACTTAGATCACTTAGCGTTGATTGATATGCGTAAATTGACTAAGGATATGCGTATTAAGGTAAAAGAAGTCTCTAAGACGATGAACAACGACCCTGACTGTAACTTAGGTTCGATTAGTGAAGATTTGGGGAATGTAAGTCGCATGAAGGTAGTGCATAAAACGGAGTTAAGAATGTTGCACGTTTTGTGTGGGAATATGTTGGACTACTTAGGGAGATTACAGGTAACGGACAAGAACGTAGGCTTGTACATGGGAATGTTAGGCAAGTTAGCAGACACAGTTCAATCGGTTCAGAAGATGGAGCGAGTTGTATACGAAGCGGACAATCCTATTAACTTTAAGGATGTAGGTAGTGATATAACGCAGATTATAGACATTATACAGAATGACAATGAAGAGCAAGACTTGTTACCAAAGGTGTAATGTTTATGGTTAAAGAGATAAGAGCGAGTGTATCTGATTTGAACTTGATACGAGAGAAGTTAAGCAATCAGATATGGCGATTAGAGAACTTATACAAGATACAGAATGAAGAAGGAGAAGTAGTACAGTTTAAGTTGAGAGAGCCACAGCGTTATTTGTTGGAGAATATGCACTATAAGAACATAATCTTAAAGGCGAGACAATTAGGATTTACTACATTCATAGAGATATTTATTTTAGACAATGCGTTGTTTAGGAGAAATATGCAATGTGGGATTATAGCGCAGAACAGAGAAGTGGCTGGGGAGATATTTAACAAGAAGATACTGTTTCCTTTTGAGAATTTGCCTGCTTTTGTTTTTAATCAGTTAAAGGTAAAGAACAAGCGTGGGGGCAATAATGGTGGGAGTATAGAGTTTGAGAATGGGAGTAGCATAAGAGTAGCAACGACATTCCGTGGTACGACCTTGCAGATGTTACATATTTCAGAGCATGGAAAGATATGTGCAAAGACACCTGATAAGGCACAAGAAATAAGAACAGGTACATTAAACAGTATTCAACAACGTTGTATTGTATTCATTGAGAGTACTGCAGAAGGAGTTGGTGGAGACTTTTATAATATGTGCAATCAAGCACAACAAATTAAAGCGTTGGATAACTACACATTAAATGCGTTGGATTATAAGTTCTTTTTCTTTCCGTGGTGGCAAGATAAGAAATACAGTACACCTATACCGGAGATAGGCTTAGCGTTAAGTCCTAGCGACAAGGAGTATTTTCATAGTATAGAGACTGCGTGTCACATAAAGCTAACTGACGAACAGAAGTATTGGTATGTACAGAAACGGGATATAGAGTTACATGACGAGATGCGACAAGAGTTCCCGAGTACACCACAAGAAGCGTTTTTAACTAGTGGTAGTAGAGTATTTAGTGAGAACGACTGTTTGCTTGCTGAAGGTGGAATTGAACCCCCTATTTGTATGTTTGACATTAATCCTTACACGGGGAAAAAGGTTCAAGAAGTAGCACCGAGTAATTTAGAGATAAAGAGCATACAGAACAGTGTTCAAAACAAGCTATTAGTGTGGGAGATTGTAGAAGAAAACGAAGAATACGTAATTGGTGCAGACGTATCGGAAGGTTTACAAGGTGGTGACTTCTGCGTTGTAGACGTAATAAAAAAGAGTACGGGGATGCAAGTAGCACATTGGTGGGGGAAATTAGACCCATTTGTATTTGCACATTTGCTTAGTCACATAGGCAAGGAATATAACATGGCTTTTCTTGTTCCAGAAAGAAACAATCATGGTGGTACAGTAGTAACTACATTAAGAGAAGTTATCAAGTATCCTAAATCTAGAATATATCGTGAGCAAGTGTACGATAAAACTAAGATGATTGAGACAGACAGATTAGGTTGGATAACGACAAAGCAAAGTAAAGCTATTCTTGTTGACGATATGAGAGAGTTATTAAGAGTTCAGAAGAGTGGTATACGTTGGATAGGTACGTTACAGGAATTTAATAGTTATATTATAAACGACAAAGGCGGTTATGAAGCTCAAAGCGGTTGTCATGATGACCAAGTAATGAGTTTTATGATTGCACAAGAAGGCACTGCTAGATCACCTAAACAACATTTTGGAGAGATTAAGATTAGTCATGATTCTAATGATTGGAGAAGTATGTAGATGAATAAACAAGAATTGTTTGAAATTATGAGTGTAGCGAATACACAACCTAACTTTTCAGAAGAAATGAATAGAGCGTGGGGTTATTACGATAGTAAGCAAATTCCAACGGAAGTAATGAAGATTTGGAAAGACCGTGGGCAACCGGCGATTATTAACAATTACATAGCTACTACTATTGATAGTGTTCTAGGTATGGAAGCAAAGACTAGAACAGACTTATTGATTACACCTGATGAATATACCCCCGAGAATGAGAAGATTGCGGAAGGTCTTAACAAGATTTTTTACGACATAACTCATTTAGGGAGATTGAACAATGTTCTTAGCGACGTATACAAATCGCAACTTATATGTGGCATGGGATTTTTAGAGATAATCAAGTTAGAAGAAAAGTGTCGTGGGATTGATTACAAGTTTAAGAATATTGATTGGCGAGAAGTTGATTGGGATTTTTGTAGTCAAGAGTTAGATTGGTCTGATTGTAGATGGGTTAGAAGAAGATTTTGGATTGACGCAGACAAAGCTAAATGTATTTTCCCTAATCATGCAAAAGAGATTGATTTAGCTATAAACAATTTTGAAGAGTTTAATCATACGACTAACACGAATGAAATACATCCGGATATTGTTGGTGCTTATACAGACTTTTTAAGATTTAAAGACTTAAACATTACATGGACTGATGAAAGAAAACGTGTGCTAATGCAAGTTATTTACGTTAGAGAGTACTATCAGAAAACTGTATTAGACATAGGCGGAGAACAATTTGAATACGATGATAACAATCCGCAACATATATATGCCGTTAATTATAAAGGTGTAGTTCCTAAGAAGATTAGTTCGCATAAGATAAGAGAATATTGGTTTGTAGGTAGTTGCTTAGTTAAAGAGCAAGATTGTAATACACCTTTAAACAACTACCCTATTGTTCCGTTTTTCGCGTATAGAGAGAATGATACTAATGTTCCATATGGTTTAGTACGTAGAGCTATGTGCGCACAAGATGATATAAACATTAGGCATAGTAAAGCTACATACACCATGCAAAGCAAGGTTATCATAATGGATGCTGATGCTACTAACATGAATGTTGAGCAAGTAAGAGACGAAAGTAACAGACCGGACGGAATTATTTTATTAAATCCTGATAGAAGAAATGGAACAACGATAAAAGACAGTCTGCAAATTACTAATAACATTCAAGACGGCGTCATGATGTACAACATTATGAAAGACGCAAAGAGTGTTATCCCTGATGTAATGGGTGTTTACTCTCAATACTTAGGCAAAAAAGATGGTGTTGAGAGTGGTGTTGCTATAGCTAACTTAGTTGAACAAGGTAGTAATAACTTAACCGAGATTAATGACAATTATAATTTCGGCAGGATGCTTGTAGGTGACATTCTTTTATCTTATTTGTTACAAGATTATGCGAAAAAACAAGTAACTGTAACCGTTGGTCAAATGGTTAAGAGACAAATCACTTTAAACGAAAGAGAAAGTAGCGGTAACATCGCTAACGCAGTAGCTAAAATGCGTTGTCATATAACATTACAAGACATTCAATCAACGCAAGTATATAAGCAACAAATGGCGGGTATGCTTGTGCAAATTATGAGCAGTGCTAGTCCACAATTCCAGCCTTTATTGTTCCCATTGTTAGTTGAACAGTTAAATATGCCTAATAAAGAAAAGATTATTAGCCAAGTAAATCAGATGTTAGGTATTCCTAAACCACAAGACGAAATGACACCTGATGAAATTCAAGCTAAACAACAAGAGCAACAAAAGGCTCAAATGGAGCAACAATTAGCGTTAGAGAAATTGCAATTAGAAGTAAGCAAGTTACAAGCAGAGATTAACAAGCTTAATTCAGAAAGCGAAAGAAATCGTGGTGATGTTGAGTTTAAGCGAGCAGAAAGTACAACGTTTGCTCATGTTAATGCTAAGACACAAGCTGAAACAGTTAAGCTTATGACTGAAGCAGATAGCAACGCAACAAGCATTGGCAAATCTTTAGATGATACTAAGATTGATTTAGCGATAGAGAATAGCTTAAACAACATTGACGAAATTCTATCTAAGATACCGAGTATTGAAGATAGACAAATGGCTGCTAGACTTCAAGAACAACAAAAGCAACAAGCAATTCAAGAACAGATTAGCAACATTGAGCAACAAGCAATGGAGCAAAACATGAATAATCAGTTTAACTTAGGTTTGCAAGAGCAAGCGGAAATGAGCGATATGCCTACTGAAGAAACAGAAGGAGTAGAACAAACAGAGCAAACAGAAGAATAAATAGTGTAATAAGAGCATAGGGAGACGAGATTAAACGTTCTCCCTTTTTCTATATAACACAAGGATTGCAACTCAATGTGATTTTTAAGTATGTTACGATTTAAATATAATTTATTTATTAAGGAATAAAATATGTCTGATATTTGGAACGAAGAAGATGATAAGACTTTAGATGAATTGTTAGAGATTTTTGAAAAAGAAGATAATCAAGAAACAGAAACTGTTGCAGAAAATACAACAGTTGAGACAATTCAAGAACAAGAAGAAAATACCAAAGAAGAAAATACCAACGAAACAGAGCAAAAAGCTGACGATACTCAATCTAATAATGATGTAGTTGATAATTCAAAAGATATTGAATTAGAAAAATTACGTCAAGAATTAGAAAGAATGAGAGCAGAGAATGAACGAATAAAAGCGATTGAAGAAGAAAATGCTCGTATAAAGATGATTGCTGAAGAAAAAGGTGTCGATATTTCTAAGAGCGTTTATGATATCACAGAAGATGATATCAAAGCTTTAGAAGAAGATTATCCTGACCAAGCAAGAATTATGCGTGGGTTATATCGTCAATTACAAAACAATGCAAAGTCAGACAACAATGTTTCACAAAATGAAACTACACCAACTGTAGAACAACCTACTCAACAAGACAACGTTCGTGGTGTTATAGACAAGTACACACCTGAATTAGCGTTGTGGTTAGACCATCAAGATAAGTATGGTAATGAATGGAAAACGGCTTGTTCTATAGATACAAAGTTACAAAACTCACCTGAATGGGCAAACCGCCCTATCAGTGAGAGATTTCAAGAAGTGTTAAGACTAACAAAAGAACAGTTATTTAACACAGAAAGAACAAAAGCTAACGAAACTGTTAGTCGTACAGAATTACAGTCACCAACTTCTCCTTCAGAGATAGGTGGTTCGTCTGTAAATAACATGGATAGCTTTGCACGAATTTCCAATATGTCTGATGAAGATTTTTTAACAGGAAATTTAAGTGCTAAAGATATTCAAGAAATATATAAACAATGTTTTTAAATTTGTTGATAAACCGTTATTAAACAGGAGAAAATAAAATGGCTCAAACAACAGTAAATGAAGTACAGAATAGTGCTGCTAGAAATAAGTTAATTGGTAGAGCGTTGTTTACAGAAACAACTTCAAGACCTACCACGTTAAACAATCTAACAGGTGAAGCACCTAAGACTGCTGAAAACAAGTTCGTGCAAACATCACACAAGGCACCTGTAGTAAGAGTAACAGACTTACAAAGGGAAGCTGGTGACGAAGTGTCAATGGATATCGTTTACCAGTTACGTGGTGGTGTAACTATGGGAGATAAGGTCTTAAAGGGTAAGGAAGAAGGATTACAATTCGGTTCTTTCTCTTGTAAGATTAATCAAGGTCGTAAGGCAGTAAGTGCTGGCGGTAAGATGTCTCAAAAGAGATCTAATCACGACTTATTATCTACTGCTAAGACTTTATTAGATACATGGTATTTACGCTATCAAGACCAATTAGCGTTGTATCACTTAGCAGGTGCGCGTGGTGACTTTGTAGACCGTCACACATTAGTGCCTTTAGCAAGTGACCCTAGCTTTGCAGAACAAATGGTAAATCCGATTTTACCGCCAACTTATGATTGTCACTTATTTGGTGGTGACGGCTCATGTCGTTCTATTGCTGATATTGAAGCAACAGACAAGTTAACAATGGAAACTATTGATAACTTATACTTATATTTAAAGGAAAAGCAATTAATTGAACCTTGCTCATTACGTGGCGACCAATCAGAAGGTAATCCGATGTTTGTTGCTTACTGTTCAGAAAGACAATTAAGAGATTTAAAGGCATCTTTAGACGCTAAGAATTGGAATGAGTTAATCGCTAATGCTATCAATAGATCAAAGGGTTGGGATCATCCTTTATTTAAGGGTAACGATACAATCATGTATAACAACATCTTATTTAAGTCTTATGGTAATTTACCTATTAGATTTAATGCGGGTTCAACTGTTAAAGAAACAACTGATAGCAACAATGCTGTAGTAACAGATGTAACTGTTCCGGATTTAGGTGCAGATATGGCAGTAGACCGTATGATTGTGTTAGGTTCACAAGCGTTAGTAAATGCTTATGGTTCTGGTTACAACGGCACACCGTTTGGCATGATTACAGAAAAGGATGATTACGACAATCAAACAAACATTGCTTTATCATGGATTAACGGCATGAAGAAAATTCAAATGGCTGATAGCAACGGTCGTTTAAATGACTTTGGCGTTATTGCAGTAGATACAGCTGTTTCATTAAAGTAGTAGGAGACAAATAAAAATGACAATGTTAAGAGATGTATGGGAAACAACTAACGATAATTCTTTAACTGTACATAGAGTTAAGGGTGTAGGTGTATCGGGTTCAAACATTATTTCAGTAGTTCCTAACGGCTTAGAAATCTATCAAATTATTGGTGGTGCGTCTGTAGTAGGTAAGACTGTTACTGCTAAGACAAAATCGGTATCAGGTGAGATTGTTACGGCGGTAGGTAATGCGGAGTTCGGTGCGAACATTATCAATACAAACGATGGCCTAGCAGATTTAACAGTTAATTTAGATTCGTCATTAGAATACGATGTGCTTGTTGTTTATAAGACAGTAGGTTCTCTATAGTAAATTAGAATAATAAGGGGGCAAAATGTCCCCTTTTTTTGTAAAAGGAATAAAGAATGTTGATGAAAATTGTATACATAGGCAAAAGAGTTGAATATGTTGACGGCTTATATTCTACAGGGATTATCTTCCCACGTGGTGTGCCGGTAGAAGTAGAAGATACTTTAGGTAGAAAGTTGTTAAAGTTAGAACGTTGTTTTGCTACAGAAGAAAAAGCACCATTAGTAATGAAACAAATGCAAGAAGAAATAGAAGTTGCAAATCGTTCTAAGCAAATTGAAGATGATTATCAAGCACAATTAAAAGCAGAGAAAGATAGATTTTTAAAAGTATTTTGTGATTTAAACATGATCGCTAGTGCCGGTGCTATTTGTAACTATGCGGTTAAACATGGTATTGATACAAGTATCGCTAAGAAGAAAACGTCAGAAGATATTCAAGAGTACAGAGAGAGAATTAAATCAGAACTTATGAAGATTATTGATGACGTAGAAAAAGCACAAGCAACTGCAATTAGCAAAGCGAAGAAGAAAGCAGAATAAACAAAACAGAATACGTCACAAAACAAGTGGCGTATTTTTCTATCGGAGGTTTAAATGAATACAGACAAACCATTATCCCCACCATTAGAAGAAGTGTTGTTAAACAAAACATCTAAAGAAGATTACTCATATGAAATAACAGATTTGACTACAGGTAATTATTCTAAATCACACGAACCTAGTTTTGTTGATAGTAGATTATGCAACTTTGAAACAATCATAGCGAAAGTAAGAGACCGTGTTAATGGTGTTATAGATAGTGAAAGCGTAAAGTCAATAATTAGAGCAAGTATAAAGTTCTGTGAAGAAAGTGACATATGCTTTTATCAACGTGGCTTTTCAAGAATATACGCAGGTCAATATGTGACCTTTATAAAAGAAAGTGAAATAAATCATAACTCTGAACAAGAACAAGTTAAAACGGCAAAGATTATCAAGATTGAAAGCAACGGAGACTTATTAAGAAATGGTGTAGATTATTTAGTATTAGCAAATGATTGCATTAAATTTAACTATGAATATGACAATGTTGTAATCATGGGAACATTTAAGCCTGTAGATAAAGCAACTCAACTGCCACAAGTTTTGATTGATGATTGGTCAGATACTATTGCAGACGGTGCATCTTATTATTTGTGCTTACAACAAGGTAGACCATGGAGTAATGGAGAATTAGCGACATACTATAAAGCAGAATTTATAGAAGGCTATAGAAGAGCAAAGCAATTCAGAATGAATACTACTGAACATTTATATACACCATATCACCCTACACAATGTTATTGGTAACTAGTTATGAAAATAAAAGAAGTTTTAAATATTGTTGCAAGTATGCTTAATGACGAAGATAAGGTCTCATGGACTGAAAATATGTTATTAAACTATTTTAACTTAGCATTAAGAGAAATGTTTAATGTGCGTCCTGATTTGTTTAATCATAGCATAGAGTATGTTTGTCAAGAAGGTTACAGACAAATAGCACCTAGTGATAACTTGCATTTCTTTAAAGTGTTTAGCAATGTAAACGGTCGTATATGTAAATATATGCCGTTAGCAACGTTAAATAATATCAATCCTAAATGGACTACAAATAAGCCCGATGAAGAAGTAGAAATCTTTACATACGATTTTGATAACCCTAAGTTCTTTTATGTTTATCCCCCTGCCGTTAACGGTCTAAAACTTAACGTTGAATATTCACAAGTAGATAAATGGTATTTAGATACAGAAGAAGATTTCCCACTGCCTGATAATTGGGTAGCAACTGTTATGGATTATATGTGTTACAGAGCGTATCAAAGAGATACAGAATTTTCTCCTAATGATACTCGCATACAATCTCATTTAAATGCATTCCAACAAAGCTTACAAAACAAAGCACAAGCAGATATTACAAACATAGAGAATAGAACAGCTACTTGGTTAGGAGACAAAGGGCAATGATTAAAGTAAGTGGCATATTATATGACTTAACAGGCAATGCTTTAAGTAATGCCGAGATAAGCATTTATCAAATTATCAATTCTAATGAAAGTGCAAAAGGTAACAATGCAAAAGTACATACTGACGAGAACGGTGTATATTCTTTTAATCTTGCAAATGGTATATACGACTGCTATATAAAAAGTTCAATTCTAACAGATGTAAATCATGCGGGATATTTAATAGTTACAGATGAAAGCGTTGACTGTAAACTAGAAGATATACTAAGCGACATTCCTTACAAAGAGTTAATAAAGGCTTTTGGTATTGATGAAAATAGCGTTAATGTTGGTATCTTAGAAAAGGTATTACATTTAATAGGCAGTCAAATACTATTAAATGGCGGTATTCCATATACTTCAAACAATCCTCCTAAGTTTAGTGATTTGTTAGATGTTCCAGCATTAGAAGTAGATTGGGATATCATTGAGAACAAGCCTACAGAATATCCCCCTTCTTCTCATAAACATTCAATGTCAGATGTTACAGGCTTTGACATAAATAATTATATAGACCTAGAAGAAATACAATGCAAGATAGAAATTAGTAATGAATTAGATATATCTACTAAAGTCCCTACTTGTAATGCCGTATATGAACACTTACATAACAAGTATGATATTAACGGCAATCTAGTAAAGAAAGGTGTTATCACTAAGATATACGACATCATAAACAACATTGATTGTATCCAACCTATTAAGAATAGCGAAAAATATATTACAAGTGGTGCCGTATATAATGCAATTCAAAACTTTCAATACTCATTAGATAGTATGCCTGAAAGTGGAGACGTTAATATAAGCAAATGGGATGTCTCTACTGTAGGCAAAGTTAAGACATACAGAAAGACAATCACTTTATCTGCACCTAGTGATGAATATTATTTCTCAGGTAATTTAAGCTTTTCTCCAGATGAAATTAGTTCTTATGAAATCAAAATAAATGGTGTTAGATTTGGGTACGGAATAGCTGGTCGTAGGGGCATGGCTGGTGAAATTTACTATTGGTCTAAAACAGAAGGTTCGATGAATTGGGGGATAATACTTCAACCAGGTAGCACAGTTTATATTGAATACATTGTTACTATAAGAGGCGATGGAATGCCTAAAGATGATTTTATGAGCGGTAAAGGAAGTTCGGTATCTTTTGTTTCTAAGCGTTTATACCAAAAGAACGCACCATTAGTTCAGACTACCCCCGCTACCCCTACTCCATTTGATGATAAAACAATACCTAGATACTAACAACAAGGAGACAATATGTTTTGCAAAGGAATAATAACAGACTTAGTTGGTCAACCTATGCCTAAAGCAATAATAACAATTAAGTCAATACGTGGTGCTACATCTATTACTAGTAGTGTTTACTTTCACCAATGCAACGATAAAGGCGAATACAACTTTTCTTTGTTAAAAGGCAAATATAAAATATGGGTACAAAACTCTAACTTCTCTGATAAAAATTTAGTTGGTGTAGGTATCGTTAAAAGCGACACACCTGATGGAGATATTGATAGCATTCTTGTAGCAGACGATGAACCAATAACACCTAGTGGTTGTAAGTGTCCCTGGGTTAAAAATACACTTATACCTACATATTTCTATATCACATTAGATGATACTGCTGAGGACTTAACTGATAGTGATGTAGAAGAAATAATTAAAAATACTGACGTGACAGTATTATGCGATGAGCTTTTGAGTGGACAGGGAGCTAGTATTCCAAAACAATTCCCTTTAATTTATTTGGGTAAAACTGCAGAAGGGTATAAGTATGCTTTTCCATACTCTTTAGATGATACTCGAAATGATTCTACTGGTTATGATACAGGACATGAAAAGAGTATCCTTATCCAATTGCATAATAGATTATCTCAGTATAATACTGAAAATTCTCCATGGATGCATGGTGTAACTAAAACTAATGGTACAAGAATTTACAGAGATTCTCTTGGTGGTGGTGGTAGTTGGCCTGCTACTAATAAGATTATTCTATCATTAGCATCTGAATATTATCATACACCTCAAGATAGAGTTAGAGTGTATTTCTATAAGCATAGAGCCAATGAGATAGAAGCTGTACCTATGACATTTGAATTCTTAGAAACTGTAAGACAATGTACTACAGAGGTAGAAGATAAACCAGAAGAAACACCAAAACCACCTACTCCAAAACCACCTACTCCAAAACCACCTACTCCAAAACCACCTACTCCAGAAACACCAGATTATACTACACCAGTAGGTGTGGTAGAAGGTGTGCTTACCCCATATACATTAAAGGTAAGATTTACTGCTGCTTCTTGGTATCGCGATCCTGGTAGGTTTAGTGTGTATCATGCCGAGACTCAAACATGGAAAGAAGCCACTAAGATAGTTGATGATGTCGTGTACTTTATATTTACAGAGGAAGAAGCTCTTAATAGTAATAATGATGCATGGAATGAGTGGATATTCGCAAAACATCCACCTATGCCTATTCAAGAAATAAATTGGGAGAATGATACACATGAAACAACCGTTCGATCTTTTAAATTTAACGATACTATTATGGATGATGTTGTTAATATTGAGGATAATACTTATCTAACTGCATATGTTACTATAGGTAGTGCTTATATATAAGGAGTAAATTGTGCTTAAAATTATATTAACTGTAGATAATGCACCACAAGAAAGATTAGATAATGCTACTAATTTAGCTAATGCTATTGAGGGTGAAGTATACACTGCTAATCACTTAAAGTGTAGTGTTAGAGGATTTACTGAAATCTGTAGAAAGGCTATAGAACTAGATGAAGATTTACTGGTTTTAGAAGATGACGTAGAACTATGTACTGATTTTTTATCTAAGGTGGTTAAAGCTGTTGGTAAGTATCCTAATGAATTAATTAATTTCTACAATATGACAAATAGTAAGGTTACTAAGAAATTATCGGGTATTAGATTCTTATGGAACCAATGCTTGTATATTCCTGTAGATATTTGTAGGCTAATTGTAGAAATTTCAGAACCATTCTTAAAGCAATATCCTATACATAGAATGAATCAAGATGTTCTAATTAAGCATTGTTTAAATATTGAGGGATTATCTTATGTACAGCATTATCCTAGTTTAGTACAGCATAAATCTTGGGTTAGTTCTATAGATAAGGGTAGAAGTACTGAAAGACAAACTTCTAGCTTTGAGGGTTAATAGTGGCTGTCAGAGTTAATACCTTAGGTAAATCAGCAATTATCAATAGGCAATTAAACTCTGCGTATGACATAGTAGAGTATGTGGCAGATAATCTGCCACTACTCATATCAGCAGCTAATAAGGTAACTCTTATAGAAAATATTGATATTGTTAATAATCATATACTTAAGTCAGATATTCATATTTCTGATGAAGAAAGAGAATTTTTAAATAAGCTTAAGACCATTGATTTCGATAATATCAATTCTAGCGAATTTGAGGCCCTTAGAACGCATTTGGACAATCTCCGTGATAACTTACACCAGGAAATCACTGAAGAGCGAAATAGAGCCATTCTGAGCGAATTAGAGCTATCTGATAGAATAGATGCTATTGTTATACCAGAAGAATTTGATCCTAATACTTTATCAGAAGTAGCTAGAACTGGTAATTATGATGATTTAATCAATAAACCAGTATTAGATACAGAGTTAGCTCTTACTGATAATGCAGTAATTAACAGAGCTATAAAAGTAGCTATGGATAATAAAATGGATAAAGTTATTCTAGCTAAAGTAGCACATACTGGTAATTACAAGGATTTAGCAGGTAAACCAGTAATTGAAGATACGGCTATAGAGGGTAATACTAATGCTATGAGTAGTGGTGGTGTATTTAAGATACTTAATGATATTACTACTGTAGTTAATAATATTTATTCTAGACCATTGAGTGATGAGAAAATACAGGAGGCTGTAGAACGTGGAAGATTACTATGAATACCTAGATAGTAATGGGGTTACTACTCTATATAAGCTAATTAAGGATGATACTGTAGCTCTTATAGATAGTTATTCTGTTACTATAAATGGAATTACTACTACCTTAGATACCCATATTAATGATAGTGATATACATACTCCTATATCTGTTATAGAGGGTATGATAGATACTAGGGTTTCTGGTTTAGTTAATTCTGCACCTGAGACATTGGATACCTTAAAAGAGTTAGCAGATGCTTTAGGTAACGATCCTAATTTTGCTACTACAGTAGCTAATCAAATAGGTAATAAAGCAGATAAAGATACTGTCTATACTAAGCTAGAGACTGATACTCTACTAGAAGGTAAAGCTAATACTGTACATACTCACGTAGTAAGTGATATTACTGATTTTCCCACTATCCCTACTAAAGTAAGTGAGTTAAGTAATGATAGTAATTTTGTTACATCTACAGAATTACATGATTACGCTACTAAGAATGATTTAAATTCTAAGCAAGATGCTCTATCAGAGGAACAATTATCTAATATAGATTCTATCCCTGATAAAGCTAATAAGAGCGATTTATCTACTGTTGCTACTTCTGGTTCTTACAAGGATTTATTAGACAAACCAGTGATACCAGAAGGTGCTGATTTATCAGATTATTATAATAAGGGTGAAACTGATAATTTATTAAACTCTAAAGCTAATACAAGTGATTTAGCTGTTGTAGCAAAGAGTGGTAATTATAATGACTTAAGCAATACCCCTACCATACCTACTAAAGTAAGTGATTTAACTAATGATAGTGGTTACATTACAGGTGTTGCTTGGGGAGATATTACAAGTAAACCTAGTTTTTCTGATATAGCTATCAGTGGTTCTTATAATGATTTAGTAGACACTCCAACTATCCCATCTAAAACTAGTGAACTAACTAACGACAGTGGTTATATTACTAGTGTAAGTTGGGAAGACGTTACTAGTAAACCTGAGTTATCACAAGTAGCGATTTCAGGCTCATACAGTGATTTGAGTGACACACCTTCCATACCTACTAAGACAAGTCAGTTAATCAATGATAGTGGATTTTTGACTAGTTCTAGTGGAGTTATTACTAGTGTAAGTTGGAGCGATATTACTGATAAACCTAACTTTGCTACAGTAGCAACTAGTGGTAGTTATAATGACTTAAGTAATACCCCTACCATACCTACTAAGGTATCACAACTAGAGAATGATATGGGATTTGGTACAGGTGGTGATACTAGCGATTGTGTACACAAGACTGGCAACGAAACAATAGCAGGAATAAAAACTTTTTCAGATAAAATTGTATCTAATAAAGAATTACATTATACAGATACTAAGTATGATTGGTCTGATACATCACTCAACACATGGTGTGATGCTGGTCGTGTTGCTTGGTATGATAAAACAGGTAATAGACGTTTACACGAATTAGTAGGTGCAAATGGTGGTGTATGGCGTAAAGCGTGTTATATAAATGAAAACCAATATTTTTCTGTAGATAGTAATAGGAATATTAGTTATGAGGGTACTTCGTTAAAATGGAATGGTAAGAATGTTGCTATAGATGAAAACCTAGTACACAAGACTGGTGATGAAACTATTGGTGGTACAAAGACATTCTCCTCTAAGATTGTAGGTAATCTACAAGGCAATGCAGATACTGCTACAAAAGCTTCTTATTTAGATAATTATTCAATACCTGGTGGTAATAGAATATACTTGGATTGGGATCGGCAAGTAAAAGGTTATGTCGGGTTAAAGGTTGACAATACAGTTATGGGTGGTCTAATTACTACTAAGAATATTGGTTCATATGTGGGTTCTAGTGCAGGTAATGGTGTGGATAGCTGCGGTGGTACGTGGATAAGGTTTAAAAATGGAATTCAAATGTGTTGGGGCAGTGGTACATTTGAAGAAATAATCTCTTATCCTAAAGCATTTAATCCAAACCCTAAACTAATTTGTACACCTGCTGGAGTTCCAAGTACACCACCGCAATTATTAGTAGTTAACTTCTACCATAAATCAACTACACAGTTTGCTTGTAGATTGTGGAATGTAAATGCAGGAGATTGGCAAACTAATGGTAATTTCGATTGGATCGCTATAGGCACTTGGAAATAATAAGGAGGTTTATAATGTACGAAATAGGACAAATTTTCACTGATGATGAAGAATATACAGAAAGAGCAAATTTTTGTAATGAAAATGGTTACTACATTGAAGAAATTGAACCACTTGAAGACGGTACAAGACAATTTACAATTAAAGAACCAGCTAAACCGAGTTTAGAAGAAATAAAAGCACAAAAACTCGCAGAACTTAATTCTTTATCTTCTGAATTTGAGAAAACAGAAAATAAAAATATGGTAGTAATGAGTTCTTTAGGATTTAGAATTAACGCAGATCCAAAAGCAAAAAGAAATATAGACACATTGATTGAGGTGGGTGTAACTACATTTAGAGATTATGATAATGTAATTCATGCTAATGTTTCTTTGGAAGATCTAACAACTATAAAAAGAGAAATCTCTATAAATGCCATTCATCTTTATAATCAAAAGTGGCAAATGGAATATCAAATAGGTACACTTAAAACAATCGAAGAAGTTGAAAATTATCAAATACAATTTGAAATGTTAAATTTTAATAATTGGGAGAATGAAAGTGAAGTATCTGAATAAAAATTACCTAGTATGTATTGGTAGTTGCTTAAGTCAATTAGCTAATACTATTTTAACTGATAGCAACAATCCTAATATATCTTTAAGCGGTGAAGCTTATTTTTACCGCAATAGAAGTCTACTAAATAAGCTATGGTATAAGTTTATAAATAGCTTGTTCTTTTGGCAAGTAGACCATTGTAAACTAGCCTACTATAGCGACTTAGAATACGCACACGACTATATCCATAGAGATGAAGAAAACAAAGATAAATTAAATGGTTTTTAAATAAGAGCCTATAGGAGACAACATCAAATGAGTATTATTTGTTTAGATGCAGGACACGGAGGAGAGCCGGGGGCGGTAAACGGCTCTAAGTATGAATCTGTAGCTACCTTAGATATTGTATTTAAAGTAGGTGCAGAACTAGAGCATAAGGGATATGAAGTTGTATATACTAGATCAACTGACAAACATATAACACTTGCCGAGCGTTGTGCAATCTCTAATAATAAAGGTGTAAACGCTTTTATTTCAATTCACTTAAATGCGTCAACAAACAGGAACGCACATGGAATAGAGACATGGCATTATTATAAAGTTGGTGACAAGACAAAGGAACTAGCTAACAACATTCAGAACGCTTTAATTAAGTCAACTAGTGCTACAAATCGTGGAGTTAAAACAACTGAAACTCTGTATGTGCTAAAACACACGATTGCCCCTGCGGTATTAATCGAGTGTGGTTTTATTAGCAATCATGAAGAAAGCGAACTATTATTTAACGAAGATTATCAAGATAAAATCGCTCACGCTATTGTCACAGGGATAGAAAATACATTTACAAATAAGGATAATTTAAATGGTTGATAAAGACATACCTGCAAGTATTATATCCATAATATACCCTTTTTCTCAGACAAAAGTTAGATTTCACCGTGCAACTACAGATGAATTGTGGGTGGTTGGTGCAGATATTTGTAATATTTTAGGACTAACAAACATAAGTTATGTTTCAAAGAAATTGCCTAGAACGTACAAGCATAAGATAGAAACAAAAGGCGGAAAACAAGTTGTATTATGGTTCCCATTAGAAAGTGTATATACTTTATGCCGAGAACATAACGCAATCGATTTAATAAATTGGTTAAGAATGACTGCGTTGCAATTACCGTCTGAATTTAAAAGAAGCACTTATGTATTTGAAGAACCTGTAATTATAGAGCGAAGAACACTGTCAAAAATGCTAGATGTCATGGAAGAATTAAGATTGCAAAATGTGATTTAGTTCTCTAACATTATTTGCTTAAAAACTCCCACTTAAATGGTATTTAACAAGATAATTAAAGTGTAGTGAATAATCATTACACTTTTTTTAATTTAAATAACATGGAGAAAAATAAAATGGGCGATTACGCAAGTAAAGGTGTAGCGGGAACAGGATTGGGTCTTGCAATTGCAGGAACCACATTAGGTTTATTAAACAACAATGGTAATGGTGGTTTGTTAGGCGGTTTATTCGGAAATAACTGTAATAGAGTTCCTGACTTACTAGCAGAGAACTCTGTGCTTAAATCTGAAAACTATTCTGATAAGGTAGCTAAAGAAGTTTACGCTCAAACAGTAGCAGATAATAACGCTTTAAAGGAAGAGATGTATAAGTTCATTAAGCCAATTTCAGACCAAGTAGTACAAAACCAAGTAGATAGTGCCGT
>ERZ808026.43-NODE-43-length-21179-cov-3.299829_pt1 | contig 21179 bp, 23 predicted proteins | sample MGYA00380182_ERZ808026 | MGnify/ENA primary metagenome ERZ808026 (study PRJEB31490, sample SAMN06133376) | cow dung metagenome | isolation source: H9 | host: cow | place: China: Chengdu | collected 2015-05 ... | reverse complement strand
TCCATATACTGCTTGACTTCAGAGTAAGCACGGAGAAGCCTGGAAACGAGGCGATACAGCTTTTCCCTGCTTCTTGCATAAGCCTCATCGATATCCTCATCCACACCATTTTCGCCGCAGAAATACTGAATATACTGAAGATCCTCACGGGGCATTTCCACGCCCTCGCAAAGCTCTTCCAGTTCATCGAGTGTATCCTCAAAGTATTTTCGCGCTTCGTCTTTACGATCCTTGAGAAGGCCTTGCACATCTTCTTCATCATATTCAGCAAAAGCACCTGCGGTGTATGTATTCATTGCATCTGCAATGTCGCCGAACAATTCTTTATAATCGACGATATAGCCGAAGTCCTTTTCATCTCCATCCAGGCGATTTACACGACAGATAGCCTGGAAAAGGCCGTGGTCATGCATTGCCTTGTCGATGTAGAGATAAGTACAAGGAGGCGCATCAAATCCGGTCAGCAGCTTGTCAACGACAATCAGAAGCTTCATATTTGCAGGCTCTTCTACAAACTTACGCTTTGCCTCTTTTTCGAACTCCTCAACCTTCTTGGCGACGTTTTCAGAATCCTCATCCTCGCTAATACCAATCATTTTGCGATAAATAGTATACTTTTCAAAGGTCTCCGTATCTTCATCCTCGCTGACAGTATCGGTGCGGAGATCTCCGGCTTGGGGCGTATAGGAAGAAATAACGGCACATTTCCTAAATGAATCAGCCCGCCCTGTCCAATCGGCAGCCGCAGATTAATAAACAGCGTTGCCACAAAAACCAGCGCAATCCCCATACCGGTCAGTACCATATCTTTTGTTGAATGACGCAAAACAACCATCTCTTTTCTCATTTTATTTTTTATTGTTGACGAGTCTCGTTTTCTGCTATTATAATAATCGCACAGTGAACTTATTAAAAGTATCAGTTTTGATAAAATTTATGGTATCAGTTGGTGATTATGATGCTTCATCTTTCTTTGCAGGACAATCAGGAGCCTCTTTATGTACAGATTTATCAGCAGATAAAACAGCAGATTCGAAACGGCACACTGCCGGAAAATTATCAGCTGCCGTCCAAACGTCAGCTGGCAGCCCAGATGCATATCAGTGTTAATACGGTCAGCGCCGCATATAGCCAGCTGGTTTCCGAGGGATTTCTAACCGCAAAACCGCAAAAAGGTTTTTTTGTCTGCCATCTGGATGAACTGATTCAGACAGAAACAGCCGAAGAAAAACCGAAACAGTCTGTTTCGACTGCCCCGTCTCTGCTGGTCGATTTTTCTATCAATGATGTAGCGCGGGATAAATTCCCGTTTCAGGCCTGGCGCAAAGCCATGAATAAATGTTTTAACGAATACGATCCAGGGCTTTTAACCAGTACGCCGCCACAGGGAGATTACAAGCTGCGGCAGGCCATTGCCCGCTATGTGTATCAGGCCCGCGGTGTAAGCTGCACAGCAGAGCAGGTAATCGTCGGGGCGGGCAACGATAATCTGCTGCAGATGCTGAGCTATATTCTGGACAGCAGCTGCACCATCGGTATGGAAAATCCGGTATATCACAAAGCCATGCACTTTTTTCAGCGCATGGGACACCGGGTGGAATCGTTTCCGATCGACAGCCACGGCCTTCAGGTGGAGCCGCTGGAACAGTACGATAACATTGCCATTTATGTGACACCGTCGCACCAGTTTCCGCTCGGTATCACCATGCCCGTCAGCCGGAGAATTAAACTGCTGAACTGGACACAGGAAGGCAGCAATCGATATATTATTGAAGATGACTACGACAGCGAATTCCGCTATAATTCGCGGCCGGTGCCGGCACTGCAGAGTCTGGATCAAAACAGCCGGGTTATTTATCTGGGCACTTTTTCGAAATCCATTGCACCGTCGCTTCGTATCAGCTACATGGTACTGCCCCGTCCGCTGCTTCATCAGTATCAGGAACAGTATCTGTCGTTTCAGTCAGCGGTTTCCCGCTTTGAGCAGGAGGTTCTGCACGAATTTATCATATCCGGACATTTTGAAACCCATTTGAACAAAATGCGTAAACTGTACCGCACCCGCGGCCAGGAACTGATTCAGGCACTTGCTGTATTCGGGGATGCTATTCAGATTTCCGGGGAAGGTGCGGGCTTATATTTAACCGTACAGCTAAAAAACGGCCTTTCTGAAACAGAAATGTGTCAGAAGGCCGAAAAAAACGGAGTAAGAGTATATCCAATCTCCCCGTATTTCAATGGGGAAGTGCCAGAGGAACATCAGAGTAAAGTACTGCTGGGATTCGGCGCATTAACCGAAAATCAGATGCAGCTTGGTGTGAGTCTGCTGTATAAAGCATGGATGTAAATCACAAACCATATAAAACTGCATAAAAAGAGCAGGTATGCTTTTCCGCTACCCTCGTAAAATGGACGTCTGCTTGTCCCGTCTTTTGCTTTGTGGACTTCGTCCACAGCAAAAAGACGGCACTTCACACCCGTTCATTTTAATCTCGACACCGCGGAAAACATATCCTGCTCTTTTTTATTCTTAGTATTCTGGTTTTCTGCCCCTACACCTTTGTATCATCCTCAATTCTGCCTTTTTCGACATTCGGCAGAATAAAGTTATTCAGCATATAGTCCCACAGCGCCGGCGAATTTTCCGGCGTTGTTTTATTGCGGTTCAGAATTTTACTCAGCTTCACTTCATGTTCTTTCCATGCCCGGCCATCGGTAGCTGCATTCAGCATAATCGGCTGAATATTGTCCATTACTTTGGCAAAACGGGCTTCCGGAGTTTCTTTTGCCTCGAATTCCAGCCACAAATCCAGCATTTTCTGTGCCTGATCTTCCGGCAGAATGTTAAAGATCCGGTCAGCGGCTTTTCGTTCCCGTTCGGCCTGGGTTGCAATGCCGGCCTCATCGTAGGCATAGGTATCACCCGCATCGATCTCTACGATATCGTGAATCAGCAGCATGGTTACGGCCTTCAGCACATCGAACGGCTCACTGGCATACTCACTCAATAAAATCGTCATCAATGCTGCATGCCATGCATGTTCCGCATCGTTTTCAAAAGTCTCATTATCGCTCCGGTAGGTCTGCCGGTAAATCATTTTCTCTTTATCCACTTCCAGGGCAAACTGCATCTGCTGTTCCAGACGATTCATAGTATCAGATCCTTTCTTCTGCATTTTAATATCTGCACAGTATCCTATGCCGGTGTTTCTGCTTTTATTATAGCATAGTGTGTCCTTCTCCGCACCACTTTGCAGCCGATTTCGTATACTGCATCAAAAACAGAAAGGGCGAAAACACTATGGATGATTATATACTGATTGTACAGAAAGAACGCCGATTGTACCTGTATCGGGATAACCTGCTGCGGGCTGTTTTTCCTGTTGCCATTGGAAAAACACAAACACCAACACCCGTCGGAAACTGGCAGGTTATAAACAAAAAAATTCTTACAGAACCCGGTGTATTCGGCACCCGCTGGATCGGACTGGACAACCCGGGTTACGGCATTCACGGCACCAACACGCCGGAAGCAATCGGCAGTGCTGTATCGATGGGATGCATCCGTATGTATAATGCCGATGTGGAGCAGTTATTTGATCTGGTTTTTATCGGTATGCCGGTTATCATTGCCGCAGATAGTATGAATCGCTGTCAGTTATCGCATACTAACCGTATCCGATAACTTTATCAGGAGGGATTTTATGCGAAAAAAAATCAGTATGCTGCTTTTTGCTGCACTTCTGCTATGTCCCTTCGCTATGACACAGCAGGCAGACGCAGAAAGCGGCACTTACAGCAGCAGCGATGTTATGGTACTGGCGAAAATGATTCATGGGGAAGCCCGCGGGGAACCGTATGTCGGCAAAGTGGCAGTGGGAGCCGTCATCTTAAACCGGGTGGAAGATAAAAAATTTCCGGACAGTGTGCACGGTGTCTGTTTTCAGCCGGGCGCCTTTGATGCCGTCAGCGACGGCCAGTATTATATGGAACCGGACAAGGAAGCTCTGAAAGCGGCAAAAGCCGCCTTAAACGGCTGGGACCCGACCTATGGCGCACTTTATTACTGGAACCCGGCCACAGCAACCAGTAAATGGATCTGGTCACGCAAGGTCATTACACAAATCGGAAAACATATATTTGGAGTGTAGCGTTATGAAACAGAAATCCTATTTCCCCTGGCTTCTGGTTTTAATCCTGCTCCTGCTGCTGACAGGCAGTTTCTGGTGGAGCCGTCAGGAAATCCGCACGCTGAAACAGCAGTATCACTCCACTGTCTGGAAAGCGGAAAATCAGTATCAGCGCAGTTTTGGCGAACTGTCTGATTCCGTTTCCGCCATGAATGGACAGCTGGCCCAGCTTTTAGTAACTACCAGTCAGGAACATCTGATGCTGGGGCTATCCAGCCTCTGGCGTGAAGTATACAATGCAGCCGGTCATTTAGGCAGCCTGCCCGTTGCTATGCATGAACTGGAAAACACGGACCGGCTTTTAAGTGATGTGGCAGAATACAGCCAGTATCTGCTCCGCAAAAATGTTTTACAGCAGAAACCATTATCCGATACCGACTGGAGGCAGCTGGAGGATTTTTATCAGCGTTCCCGCGTGGTGCAGACCGAATTAAACAAACTGGAAAACCGGGTATTGAATGAAAATCTGCTGTTTTCATCGTTATCCATAGAAGATAAAGAAAATGCTGTTTCCACTGCGTTTCAGAGTATTGAATCACAGGTACATGCTTTTCCGGCACTGGAATTAGAGGAAGGGGTACGTAAAATAGAACCGGACCCGCGCCCTGTTGCCGGAACTCGCATCAGCCGGGAAGAAGCGATTGCATCCGCCAATGAATTTCTGAATCTCTTCCACATCAGCCACACCGGCGGGCAGGTGGAATTCGTATCAGAAGATACTGCAATTCCCGTCTACGGTGTGCGTTACCGCAATCAGAATAAAGACACCGTTTTTTATGTAGAAGTAAGCCAGAATGGCGGCCATATTCTGCAGTTCTATCAGACAAGAGAAATCGGCCAGCCGTTCTACACGGCCGAACAGGCTGCAGCAAAGGCCGAAACACTTCTGCAGAGTCTGCATTTCACCGATATGGCCTGTATTGACATCGAAAAAGACACACATATTGCGGATTTAACGTTTGTACCAAAACAAAACGGCATTTATATTTATTCCGACATGGTAAAAATCCAGATGGCGCTGGATGACAATTCCATTCTGAACTTTGACCAGACAAGCTATGCCACACGCCATTATGCGCGTACCATTCCGGCACCGGCTGTCAGCAAAGAACAGATTCTGCGCAATATGAATCCGCATTTTCAGATAGATGAAGTACGTCTGGCTCTGATTCCCGATGAATACAGCAGCGAGGAACTTCTCACCTACGAAGTGCGCGGCAGTATTGTGAATGAGGCATTTTCTATTTTTGTGAATGCATCCACCGGACAGGAAGTGCGTATTGTACGCCGTACGTCACCGTAAACAGTTAGAAACCGCATAACATAAAAGAAAACCGGGATGCTGTGCAAAATGCAGCATCCCGGTTTTCTTTTATGAACTTGCCACTTTGCATCCCTGTCTTTTTTGTGTAAAATAAAAGAATAATGCAATTTTATTTTACACTACAGGAGATTACTATGGCTCAACGCACTCATTATGCAGATCTGCTGCGAATCAGCGCAGCGTTTATGGTAGTATTGCTGCATGTGGCAGCACAGTACTGGGCGGCCGTGCCGGTGAATTCTGCCGAATGGTTCACCTTTCACGCCATTGACAGCGCAGCACGTCCGGCAGTATCCATTTTTGTTATGATCAGCGGCATGTTTCTGTTAGACCCGCACAAGGAAATTCCGCTTGGCAGACTGTTCAGCCGCTACTGCAAAAAAATTCTGATTCTTCTTGTTTTCTGGTCATTCTTCTATGCCACATGGCGCAATGTATTCTGGGCCATGCTGCGCGGCTATGAAATTGACTGGCAGGCTGTACTGACCGCATTTCAGACCGGACATTATCATTTATGGTACTGTTACATGCTGCTGGGCTTATATCTGATTATCCCGTTTCTGAAAAAAATCACAGCCGACCGCACCTTAATGCAGTATTTTCTGATACTTGCATTCGGTTTTGCAGTCATTCTGCCGGTTCTGCCGTTCACCTGGGCAAAAACCATGCGCCAGTTTATGTTCTTCTCGTTTACACTGGGTTATACCGGTTATTTTGTACTGGGCTATTATTTCCGCACCACGGTGCTGAATAAAACGGCCCGCTATCTCTGTTACCTGGCCGGCGGCTTAAGTCTTGCCTTTACCGTATTTGCAAGTTACCAGAAAGCACTGGCACTGAATACTGCCTTCGGCTACTATGATCCGTTCACACTGAACACCGTGTGTCTCTCTGTGGCTGTATTCCTGTTTTATCAGTATGAGATTCCAGATGTTCTGGTAAAACACGAAACACTTGTCAGCAGACTGGTCGATTACAGCTTAGGCATTTATCTGATTCATCCGTTTATTCTGGCTGTGCTGGAACACTTCGGCATTAATGCTTTATTATTTGCACCGGCTGCTCTGGCCGTGCCTTGTGTAGCCATTCTGGCTTTTGTATTAAGCTGGATTGCCGCGGCTGTTATGAAGAAAATTCCGATTGTGAAACAGTATTTATGCTAACCGTACAAAAAAAGGTGTGATACACTCCTGGTATCACACCTTTTTCTTTTATGCGATTCTATATTATTTCTCTTCCAGTTCCGCACATAACTGATGAATGGTTTTTCCAAAAAGCGGATGCCGTTTAAATCCGGCGATTTCATCCAGCGGTTTCAGTACAAACAGCCGGTTCTGCATATCAATATGCGGAATGGTTAATGTTTCCGTACTCATGATGATATCATCATACAGCAGAATGTCTAAATCAATGGTGCGCGGCCCCCAGTGAATGGTGCGTTCACGGCCAAGATGCTGTTCAATCGCATGCAGCGTATCTAAAAACTGCTGCGGACTCTGCAGGGTTTTCACTTCCAGGCAGCCGTTTAAAAATTCCGGCTGATCGGTATACCCGTACGGAGCTGTTGCAAAAAGGCTGGAGCCTTTCACAATCTGACAGTCACGCTGTTCGTTCAATAACAGCATGGCATTGCGAATCAGGGCCTCCCGATTCCCCATATTGCTGCCGATTCCCACATATACAGTATGCCATGCCCGTTCTACTGCCACCGATACATATTCAAAAGGCAGCATAATCGGTGCATTCGGTTTTTTTACTTCCAGCTCAATTTTCTGAATCAGCGGGAATTTGAGCAGAATTTCTCTTGCCAGTACATCAGCCACCGTTTCAATTAATCGAAAGGTGTGCTGTTCCATCAGTTCTTTTATAAAATAACACACTTCCCCGTAATTGACCGACAGCGTCAGATCATCCTGCTGTGCAGCTTTCGCTGCATCCACATACAGTTTTGCAGAAACCACAAATTTCTGTCCCAGTTTATTTTCTTCTGGAAATACCCCGTGACGGGCATAAATCTCCAGATTTTCAATACAGATTTTATCCATGTCTGATTACCTCCATCATGCGGATGGCTCGCACATTCTCTTTTATATCGTGTACCCGTACAAAATTCCAGCCTGCCTGTACGGCTAATACCGTGGTTACTAAAGTGCCTTCCAGCCTCTCATCCACCGGTAAATCCAGAGCCAGACCAATCATAGATTTCCGGGAAGTCCCCAGCAGCATCGGACAGTCCAGCTGGTTAAAAGATTCTAAATTCTGCATCACACACAGATTCTGCTCATAGGTTTTCGCAAACCCTATGCCCGGATCCAGTATTATATTCTGCCTTGCAATCCCGGCGCTTAACGCAGTATCCACACTGTTCTGCAGCGTTTTTATGCAGTCATGCAGAAAATTCTGATATTCTTTTCCGTTCTGGTTATGCATCAGACAGCACACCGCGCCGGCCTCTGCAATGACATGAGCCATAGACGAATCATGCTGCAGTCCCCAGATATCGTTTACCATGTGTGCACCGCCTGCAAGCGCCGCTTTTGCTACCGATGCCTTATACGTATCAATAGAAACCGGTACATCAAACCGTTTTGTAATCGCCTCAATCACCGGTACAACGCGCGCAATTTCCTCGCCATCATCAATCACCGTATGTCCCGGACGGGTAGATTCCCCGCCTACATCAATGATATCGGCACCTTCGTTCAGCATGGTTTCCACACGGTTCAGCACCGCATCCATCGACAGATACCTGCCGCCGTCCGAAAAAGAATCCGGTGTCACATTGAGAATCCCCATGACATAGGTATGGTCTTTCAGATCAAACACCCGGCTGCCGATTTTCATACTCTGCTGCATGATGCCACCTCCTGTGCATTGCTGTGTTTCTATCCACTCAGTAAAGAATTGTTTTATTGCGTTTTTCTTCGTTCCATTTGCATTCTGCCTGGGCAGCGCACTGAAAACAGCAGCGGCTCAGTTTATCTGCCTGATACAGAACACGCGCCAGAATGCTCTGCCGTTCCAGCGCATCGCCATGCTGGCTGATTGCTTCCGCAATCATAGCGGTTTCCGCTTCTGTGTAGCCGGCATCGGGCAGAATCTGCACGGCCAGTTCCGCACTGGCTTTGTGATGCGGAATATTTTCCTCATACTGACGGTATCGGCCTAAATCGTGCAGTAGCGCCGCGCCATATACAATTTCTTTTTTCAGCGAAAGATTCTGTTCCAGCACCATAATCCATGCAATACGCGCCACATCCAGCAGATGATCCAGCCGATGACAGCAGAAAATGCGTTCCTTTTCCAGTTCGGTAACACGCTGCAGCCCGTACTGAAATCTGCTATCCTGTAAAATAGCATCAATCTGCTTCATATTTGGTTTTATCCAGTCCATGCTGCACCTCTTTCCGCACACTCATATCGATTATCCATATGCATTACCGCATTCTGTACGGCATCAATGGTCGATAACGACCCAAAGGATACGATAATCGTATCTCTGTCTTCATTCTCTTTAGCCCGTAAAAATACCTGCTTTACGGCATCTTCCGCGCTGTCGGCAGAAAATACCTCCCGATAATACGGACGAACGGCTTCCGCCAGTTCTTTCGCACCCAGCCCTCGTTCCAGTTCCGGTGCAAAGCAATAAATTGTATCACTGCACACACGCATAATGCGTGCAATTTCCTCGTACTGTTTATCTTTGAATACACCCATCAGCAGATAAATGGTACTGTCTGCAAAATGGCTCCGCAATGTATCTGCCAGCGCCTGTGCCCCGGCAGGGTTATGCGCACCATCTACAATCACGGTCGGATTTGTGTGAATCATCTCAAACCGGCCAGCCCATGCTGCATTTTTTAACCCATTCAGCATCGCGGTTTCTGTTAACACCGGTTCTGTTTTCTGCAATACACGAAGCGTTTCCAGAGCAATCACCGCATTGCTGCACTGATAATCCCCCAGAAGACGGATTGCCAGATCCGTTCCTCTGTAAGTAAACTGCTGACCGTTAAGGTTCCACTGCCGGTTCTGAACATCTGCCTCGCTGCACAGCACCGGATCCACACCGCATTTCTTACAGCAGCCCAGCAGCACATCCAGAACTTCTGCTTTTTGCGGTCCAAGCACAACCGGACATCCAGGCTTTATAATGCCGCCTTTTTCTGCTGCAATTTCTTCCAGCGAACCGCCCAGCATAGCTGTATGGTCCAGACTGACAGGCGTAATTACCGATACAGCCGGTTTTTTTATAACATTCGTGGAATCCAGCCGCCCGCCCATGCCGGTTTCCAGCAGTACATAGTCACAATTCTGCTGTTTAAAATATAAAAATGCAATGGCCGTTTCTACTTCAAACACGGTGGGCACTTCCAGATTCTGCGCCTCCATCTGTTCGCAGGCATGCTGCACTGTTTTCAGCAGACCGGCAAAATCCGCTTCTACCATCCATATCCCGTTTATCTGAAAGCGTTCCAGATATCCATACAGTGTAGGTGAAATATACCGCCCCACACGCAGCCCGGCTTTTTGCAGCGCACTGTCTAAAAACGCACAGACCGAGCCTTTGCCATTGGTGCCTGCCACATGAACACAGCGCAGCGCATCCTGCGGATTGCCCAGTATATCCAGCAGTGCTGTAATACGTTCCAGTCCCAGTGCAATGCCTTTTGTATTTAACTGATTGATATATACCATTGCTTCTTCGTAATTCATACCAACAATTCCTGTTCTGCAAGTTTGTTTCTGCACACTGGCAGAAAAATCTGTAACTTTTATTGTATCATGCCGGAAAATTTCTGTATAGCCTGAAGCCATGCAAAATATTGCGTTCCAGCCCGGGATTTTGCTATAATATTCGTTATGTAAATGATAATTCGTTTGTAAAGGAGCCGAAACCTATGCTGGGAACCATCGTCAATGTATGTACTATTCTTGCAGGCAGCACCATCGGCAGTATTGTTCGCAAAGGAATCAAAGAAGAATATTCTGGAGCCTTATTTACGGCTATGGGCTTAGCCGCCACCGCATTAGGGATTAACGCCATCGTCAGCAATATGCCGAACAGTCAGTATCCGGTTTTATTTATTGTCAGCCTGGCAGCCGGAAGTCTGACTGGCACTATTCTGGATATTAACGGCCGTTTTCAGAACTTAGCCGGAAAATTCGGAACATCTCAGCTGGCACAGGGGCTTGCCACTGCTGTTTTATTATTCTGCATCGGGACCTTATCGATTTTAGGGCCGATTCAAAGTGCCTTATATAACGACCACACCTATCTGTTAACCAATGCCACACTGGATTTCGTAACCTCTATGGTTCTGGCCTCCACCTACGGCATCGGCATTGCCTTATCCGCCATTGTATTATTTTTATGGCAGGGCAGTATTTATCTGTGTGCCGGATTTCTGGCTCCGTTTCTGTCAGCAGAACTGCTCACCGAAATTTCCATCATCGGGGGAATTTTAATTGCCAGCTCCGGTATCGGGATTTTAGGCATTAAGGACTGCAAAACACTTAACATGCTGCCGGCTCTGCTGGTTCCGGCAGTCTGGTTTCTTCTGAAAGGTTTTATTGGTCTCTAATAATAAAAATATAAAATAAAAGCTGAACATTGTATTTCTGCCACCCTCTTGAAATGTACATCTGCACGAATCCGTCTCTCGCGGTATGGACTTCGTCCGCCGCTTCTAAGACGAATCAGGGCATCTGTTTATTTCAATCTCGACACGCAGAAATCAATGTTCAGCTTTTTTAATTTCTATAATAACCACTGCAATTAAAACCACTCTTCCGCTTCACAGCTTCGAGACAGTTCATCGATTCTTCTTTCCAGTTCCTCTACCTTCTGAACCAGCTCCATCATCAGACTTATCGGCATGCTATGTTCATACAATAGCCTGTTGCACCATCCTGCTGTTTTTTCATGCGGTTCCTGCTTTCCATTCATTCCGTTCCCCCCTGTCAATGATATTGTATGACAGAGACGTTCCGACTGGTGAAACAGTATTCTAAAAATCAGCTTTCCTGCGCATCATTTTCCAGCATAATCCGATACCGGTATTTCATCCGGCTGCCATTCCGGTACTCGATATTATCCGGCGGAACTTCTACGGTACCCAGAAGCTGGGCATGTAAAAATTCACAAGTACGAATAGACGGAATATTATCAATGTTACAGGTAATATCCACATGAGGCATATGGGCTCTGGCAGCATATTTCATCAGAATACGGCAGGCTTTTGCCGCATAATGATGGCCGCGATATTTTTCATCAATCCCGTAACCGATATGCCCCAGCACCTCCGTATGGCGACTGTCGCCCACACGCAGATCACATTGCCCGATACGGGTTCCATCCAGTAAGCGAATATTGAAAAACAGGATTGGCATTTCACCCATATCCGGATGGCCGTTCGGCAGCATTTTCATCAGCGTCAGTTTAATTTCGTCATCCTGCAGACCTTCCATTTCCATCATAGCAGACACTTCACTTTCTTTCTTAAAATTCTGGTATAGCTGTTTTTCTGTCCATCACAGTACACGCATTCTCTTTCAGTCTATTATATTGCAGCTATGACAAAATGCAACGAATAATTTTCCAGTTGACGCTTTGCATCATTTGCATTATAATAAATAATGCAAATGATGCAATAAAAGGAGTGATTGTATGCTGCTGCATCTGGACTTTAGTTCCGATATTCCAATTTATATACAGATTCGCAATCAGATTGTACTGGGTATTGCAGAAGGGCATCTGACGGCCGGTGAAAAACTTCCTACCATCCGCGCATTATCCGAAGAATGCGGCATCAATATGATGACGGTAAGCAAAGCCTACCAGCTTCTAAAGCAGGAGGGCTATATTCATACCGACCGCCGGTCCGGCGCAGTAGTATGTCATAAAGAGAATCCATCGGGTCCGCGCCCCGAAACAATTAATGGCTTAAAACTGCGGCTCAGTGAACTGCGGCTGGCCGGCATCAGCAAAGAGGATGCACTGGATTTATGCCGTAAACTCTACGAGGAGGGAGAAGAATGAAACTTTCGAGTATGAACCTGATTTTATGGGGCTGTGTCATCTGGATGCCCGCATTATTTTATGTACTGCTTTCCAACGAAACAAAATTCAAAAAAAATATTGCCATTGGCGTTACCTTCCCGCAGGAAGCCCGGGAAGATGCAGAACTGCAACATATTTTATCGGTTTTCAAAAAACATCTGCTCTATGTTTGTCTTGGTTTATTCGCAATTGCCATTCCATGTGTTTTTATTCCGTCAACAACCGGCATCGCCATGACCATCTGGATGATCTGGCTGCTTCTTGGCTGTGTATTGCCGTATATTCCATATATTCAATGTAACCGGAAACTGAAACAGCTGAAAGAAAACAGAGGCTGGAAACAGCAATCCAGCCAGATGCAGACTGTAGATTTACGGGCAGCATCTATTGAAACCCGCTGGCTTTCACCATATACGTTCCTGCTTCCTGCTGCTGTTTCTCTGCTCCCTCTCCTGTTTGATACGAATCTGGCAATTGCCTATCTGCTGGATGCAGCGCTGATTGTATTCTGCTGGTTCGGTTATCGTTATCTGTATCGGAATAAATCCGAAATTGTAGACGAAAATATCATGCTGACGGAAGCATTGACTCGCATCCGCCGTTATAACTGGGGCAGAATGTGGCTGCTCTGTTCCTGGTTTATCGCTGCTTTGAATCTGCTGGTCTGGCTGACTCAGGCCAATGCCGCACTTTCACTGACAGGCATATTACTTCTTAGCATTCTCTTAGTAGCAGCAAGTATTTATATCGAACTGAAACTTCGCAAACTGCAGGAAACACTGACTGCACAAAGCGGTACCGGCTTTTATATCGATGATGATGATAAATGGATCTGGGGTATGTTTTATTACGATCCGAACGATACCCGTCTGCTTATCAACAATCGCGTAGGTATGAACACCACCGTCAATCTGGCAAAACGAAGCGGCCAGTTTTTTATGGGCATTACCCTGCTTTCACTTCTGGCTATGCCTTTTTTAGGTGTATGGATGGATAAACTGGAAACCACACCGGTCGGACTTGAAATCAGCGAATCGGCCATTGTATCCACCCATACCGGCATCGAATACGAAATTCCGCTGGATGCTATTACGTATATTGAATATGTATCCGATCGGCCAAAACTGCATCGTACCGCAGGTACCGGTATGGCTACCGTACAGAAAGGCCGTTACTCCACTCCGTGGGGCTCCGCCAGCATCTGCCTGGACCCGCGTACCACACCATATATCTATATTGAAACCGGTGAAAATAAACGTTATCTCTTCGGCAGTGCGGATGCCGCTGAAACCGAGGCGGTATATCAGCAATTAATGAACTATCAGAATTAATATACAAAAAGTGCAGCCTGGCTGATAACAGCCTTGCTGCACTTTTATATTTACTAACATCCTGATTATACAGAAAATTTACAAGTCAGTTCCACCGGGCAGTGGTCACTGCCAAAAATGTCCGTATGAATCTTCGCACCTTCCAGCTGCGGCTGCAGACGGTTTGATACAATAAAATAGTCAATACGCCACCCTGCATTTTTTTCACGGGCTTTAAAACGGTACGACCACCAGCTGTAGATATTCGCCTCGTCCGGATAAAAATAGCGGAAGCTATCGGTAAAACCGGATTTCAGCAATATTGTCATTTTTTCGCGCTCTTCATCGGTAAAGCCGGCATTTTTACGGTTGGTTTTCGGATTTTTCAGGTCAATCTCCTGATGTGCCACATTTAAATCCCCGCAAACGATAACCGGTTTTGTTTTATCCAGTTCCTGCAGATAGGCACGAAAATCTTCTTCCCACTGCATCCGGTAATCCAGACGGGCAAGTCCATCCTGCGAATTCGGTGTATAAACCGTTACCAGATAAAAATTCTGCATTTCCAGCGTAATTACACGCCCCTCATGATTATGCTCATCCTGCGGCAGCCCGTAAGTAACGCTGACCGGTTCATGTTTGCTGAATATTGCAGTACCGGAATACCCTTTTTTCTCGGCACTGTTCCAGTACTGGCGATAACCGGGCAGATCTAATTCCAGCTGCCCCGGCTGCATTTTTGTTTCCTGCAGACAGAAAAAATCTGCATCGGCTGTTTGAAAAAAATCCAGAAATCCTTTTCCCACGCAAGCTCTCAGCCCGTTTACATTCCAGGAGATAAACTTCATAAATGCACCTCATTCTTCTTAATGTTATATTACATTCATTATACCCGTTTCTGGCACAATGCAAAAGCAGGATATAGTTATAGAGAAAATTTATATCATAATAGTCTTATTGAATAGCCTTCTTTTTTATATCTATGCTATAATGGTAATCATGATAGAAAGTATTTTCATAACTATAAAAATTATAACCAATGACAGGAGTGTTGAATTATGCAGGAATTAAACGCAAATTCTTTTGAAGAAATTATTTACGACGACGGTCAGCCATGCCTGGTTCTGTTCTCTAGACAGAGCTGCCATGTATGTCAGGAAGTTCACCCAATCATCGAAGAAATCGAAGAAGAATACGCTGGTAAAGATTTCGGTTTCTACCATGTAGACATCGAAGCTGAAAAAGATCTGTTCACCCGTTTCTCCCTGAAAGGTGTACCACAGGTTCTGTTCTTCAACGATGGCGAATTCGTAGGTAAATTCTCCGGCAAAAAAGAAGAAGAAGATTACACAAACAAAATCGACGAAATCTTAGGTTAATTGTGTATTAAAAAGAGCTTCCATTCTGGAAGCTCTTTTTTTGTCAGCATGCCTTTCCGTTCAGGCTATCGATGCCCGATAATATGATGCTGTTCATTTTTATTCTGTTCTTCGAATTCCGGCAGTTCGCGCCATTCCGGTTTTACTGCTGTATGTTCCCGTTTTAATTCCAGAGTGTGTTCCAGTTTCTCTTTTAACGGGCTGAAACGTTCTTCCTGTTCTTCCCGAATCATCATCTGTACCGTACGCCCCATATTGTGCAGCAGCTGCTTTAAAACCTCACGAATCATCGCGGCTGTTTCATCATCCACATCACGCAATGCTTTCAGCATGCCTCCGGTATTCGTAAGCCATGCCCATGCTAAATCCTGCACTTTTACTGCCTCATCAGCCGAGATTGCCTCATACACAGCATCTACAAACTGTTCCCGCTGTACCGGCGTGATTTCAGCCAGCCAGCTTCGCAAGGTTGCGTCCATGAATCTGCCGCTGGCTGTTACCTCTTCCAGATACACAAAATCCGGTCCTTTTACCGTCCAGGTATACGGGTCATGCTGCATAACAAAAATTCCGCTGCTTTCAATTACCGTATACGGTTCCGCATGTTCCAGCATCAGCCCAAACAGCGAAGTCTGCGGAATAAAAGTCTTGATGCGGTCGCAGATTGCCTGATACCCTGCCCCCTCTACCACATCCTGCTGAAAACCAGGGCCATCATTATTAAACACGGTAACAATACGATTCTGTATCTCCGGCGATACATGCGCCGCAGCATAAATAGCCAGATTACCGCCTTTTGAATGACCGCCTACATACAAAGGACCTTCTGTGCATTCTGCCACTTTCTGCAGATATGCGACTGCTTCCAGCTGAGCCGGAACTGCGCTGCAGAATGTCATATTAAAATCCTCTTTCCAGCCGATAACCGTGTGATCGGTACCGCGATACACGACATAATGACTGCCATTCCCCAGATTTACAGTAATCGCAGCAAACTGTTTCTGTGTGATACGATCCGTCTGATCCACATGATATAACAGTTCCAGATTTCCGAATCGTTTTGTTTTGGCCATTTCCACAAGCACATCTTCATCTTTTTCATTACGCAGATTTTTTACCGATTCCGGAAGCTGCACAAACAGACTGGCCGCTTCTGCCACAGTCGTTGTATAACAGCATTCAAAACCGCTTACCAGTTCATCCAGCACCACATAACCCAGACAACTTAAAATCAGGTTATCAACATTATTAAAAGGTGCCTGTTCAAAGGTTAGATCTCCACGCCATTCTATATAATCAAATAAATTTGCCATCGTTTCACCGCCAGTTGCAGATTCTCTATCATCACTATATCACTTGTGTTCAGCCACTGCAATGTCAGATTTGGTTACAAATTTTTTCGCAGAAATTTGTATTGTGCCTCTGCTTATACTATAATAGATATACACCATTCGGATTTCAGAAAGGAAGGGATTCTGCATGATTCAGGATATTGCCCCATATCACTTTGATAATACCTATAAACCGGTTCCGCCCGATGCCGACAGTTATATTTTATGGTATGACAGTCAGAAAGTGCTTTTACATCTTGAGGAATCGCATATTACATTCCCGCGGTTTTCTGATTTAAAAAATCCGGATACTGTGCAATGGATTTATCTGTTTTCCATCGATCATGAACGATTTTACTGGATTAATCAGAGAGAATGTCCATTAGGTGAACCATTTGAAATGCTGCCGATTTTTGCGCTTCGTTCCCATCATCCGCAGCATCATACGTATGCCGGACTGGTAGGATTTCATCTGCATAACTGGTATAACCGTCATCGATTCTGCGGCCGTTGCGGCACTGCCCTCAAACCGGATGAAAAAGAACGTATGATGCGCTGCCCGGAATGTAATGTTATGATGTTTCCACAAATCTGTCCTGCCGTTATTATCGGTTTAACTCATGGCGATAAAATTCTGCTTTCAAAATATCGCGGCAGAAATTATAAAGATTATGCTCTGCTGGCCGGTTTTTCTGAAATCGGTGAAACAATTGAGGACACTGTACGCCGCGAAGTACAGGAGGAAGTCGGCCTTCCGGTAAAAAACATCCGCTATTACAAAAGTCAGCCGTGGCCGCATTCCGGTTCTCTGCTGTTCGGCTTTTTCTGTGAACTGGATGGCGAAGACGAAACCATCCAGCTGGAGGAAGAAGAACTATCCATGGCGGTCTGGATGCCTCGTGAAGAACTGCCGACAAAACCAGACGGGGTCAGCCTCACAAACGAAATGATTATGTGGTTTAAAGAGCATCCGGAAGATTTCTAAAGATTTTTTCATCAAAAAAGCAGACGAAACAGGATTTCTGTATCGTCTGCTTTTATTGTTGTTTTATTGTTGTTTTTTTGCTGTTTTTCTTTTTATCGAAACCACAATTTCCGGCCAGAGCCAAGTTCAAAATGATATTTGACTATGCCTAAATCCACTTTGCTGTAAAAACCCAATCCGGCAGACGCAATCACATCATCCCCTTGCAGCGTAAAGGAAAATTTCTGCTGATGAACTGCCGTTGGTGCCAGTAAGGCAGCCTCTACACCAGCACGAAACCATTCCGGCATAGCACCATCTGTTTTGCAGACATCATTCAGTTTTTTCGATCTGCCATGGGCTTTCCCCTGATTTGCCCCATAGCCAATCGCTATGACACAGCTCACTTTTTCGCCGGCAGACAGCTTAATTTCAGCTTTGTGTTTACTGTATGTCAGCCCGACCCAGCAGGTATTTAACCCCATCTGCTGTGCCTTCAGCACAACCTTTTCGCCGTAATAACCGCATCGTTCGTCAAAATCAGGTGCCGGTTTTCCCACAATCGCCACGTAATTTTTTACATTGGAAAACATCCCGTAGTGATTCAGCTTGCTGGCAAACGCTTTCGGTTCATTCACAATCAGCTGCATATGCAGGTTCCCATCTGCATTGCACTGGGCAATAAACTGTTCCAGTTCCTCTTTTACAGCACCTTCTATCTTGCGATCCGTATAGGCACGCACCGAATGTCTGCGCTGCATGGCTTCCATGATATCCATACGACTCACCTCGCCTTATTACTGGAAGATTATAAAATTTCCGCCCATTTATCTTCTTTGAAGCCTGCCAGAACAACACCCTCTCCGATTAACAGCGGGCGTTTTACCAGCATACCGTCTGTAGCCAGGAGTGCAATCTGTTCCTCTTCGCTCATGGCAGGCAGTTTATCTTTTAAACCCAGTTCTTTATATTTTAAACCGCTTGTGTTAAAAAATTTCTTCACCGGCTGACCGCTGGCTGTAATCCATTCTGTTAATTCTTCTGCAGTTGGATTTACCTCCACAATATGACGGGCTTCAAATTCTACGCCCTGTGCCTCCAGCCATTTTTTTGCCTTCTGGCAGGTACTGCATTTTGGATAATGAATAAACAGGTACATAATCAATCGCTCCTTTGTTTTTTTATTATTATACCACGAAAAATTTATCTGCAAACAAAAGAAAACTGCACACCGGCAATGGATGTGCAGTCTGATTCTTTATTTTCCGTATGATTATTCGTCCAGCTGCAGAACCGCCATAAATGCTTCCTGCGGAATTTCTACACGGCCAACCTGTTTCATACGTTTTTTCCCTTCTTTCTGTTTTTCCAGCAGTTTGCGTTTACGGGAAATGTCACCGCCGTAACATTTGTCTAATACGCTCTTACGCAGTGCTTTTACAGTTTCACGGGCAATAATTTTGTTACCGATTGCCGCCTGAATCGGCACCTCAAACATCTGACGCGGAATGATGCCGCGCAGTTTGCCTACCAGGGTACGGCCATGGTTATATGCTTTGTCTTTATGCACAATGCAGCTTAATGCATCGACCAGCTCGCCATTTACCAGAATATCCAGTTTCACCAGTTTAGATTCGCGGTAGCCAATCATTTCGTAATCTAAAGAAGCGTAACCTTTTGTCTGGGTTTTTAACTGGTCAAAGAAGTCATATACAATTTCACTCAGCGGCAGTTCATACTTGATATTTACGCGAGTTTCTGTCATATATTCCATGTTGGTAAAGGTACCGCGTTTATCCTGTGCGATTTTCATAACCGCACCAACATAGTCAGTTGGCACCATAATGGTTGCTGCTACATATGGCTCTTCAATCAGCTGGATGCTGGATGGATCCGGCATCTGAGCAGGGTTGTCAATCTGAATCACGTTACCGTTAGTCTGAGTAATCTGATAGATTACGCTTGGTGCAGTGGTGATTAAATCGATATCATATTCACGTTCCAGACGTTCCTGAATGATTTCCATGTGCAGCAGGCCTAAGAAACCGCAGCGGAAACCAAAACCCAGCGCGGAAGATGTTTCCGCTTCAAACAGCAGGGACGCGTCATTTAAACGCAGTTTTTCCAGTGCATCACGCAGTTCGGTATACTGGTTGTTTTCTACCGGATACAGACCGCAGTAAACCATTGGAGTTGCTTTGCGATAACCATCTAATGGAGCCTCAGCCGGTGCATTGGCGTCAGTAATGGTATCCCCTACCTCGGTGTCAGTTACATTTTTAATGCTGGCTGCCACATAGCCTACTTCACCTGGAAGCAGTTCTTTTACCTGTTTCATGGATGGGGCAAATACGCCCAGCTCGGTTACATCGAACTCTTTGCCATTTGCCATCATGCGGATTTTCATGTCGTTGCGCAACACGCCGTCAACTACACGCACGTAAGAAAGCGCACCACGGTATGCATCGTACAGGGAGTCAAAAATCAGAGCCTGTAATGGTTTTTCGGTATCGCCCTGCGGAGCCGGTACTTTCTGAACAATGGCTTCCAGAATTTCTTTAATACCGATACCTTCTTTTGCGGAGCACAGAATTGCCTCGCTGGCATCTAAACCGATTACATCTTCAATTTCCTGACGCACACGTTCCGGATCAGCACTTGGCAGGTCGATTTTATTGATAACCGGAATAATTTCCAGATCATTTTCCAGTGCCAGATACACGTTCGCCAGTGTCTGCGCTTCGATACCCTGCGCCGCGTCTACAACCAGAATCGCACCTTCACAGGCCGCCAGACTGCGGGATACCTCGTAAGTAAAGTCTACGTGACCCGGGGTGTCAATTAAGTTGATAATATATTCATTGCCGTCATCTGCTTTGTAGTTCAGACGTACGGTCTGTAATTTAATTGTAATGCCGCGTTCCCGCTCCAGATCCATATTATCCAGTACCTGATCTACCATCTCACGTTTCGTCAGTGCACCGGTATATTCCAGAATACGGTCCGCCAGTGTCGATTTGCCGTGGTCAATATGGGCAATGATACAAAAGTTTCGGATTCGTTCCTGCATACTTGTTTTCCTCCTAAATTCGTTCTGCAATACACATCACCATATACGCATTTCGTGTATTCGCTGATCTGTACTGCAAAAACTGCATAATATCGTAACTTATATTATATCGTTTTTTTGCGGTGACTTCAACAAAAACTGCAAGAAAAAACAGCCTGTACCTACAGGCTGTAAAGAATTTCGCTATTATTTTTTCACAACCAGGCATCTCTGATTCCAGCTATCTGCAAAAAAGAATTCTTTCAGAATTTCTACACTCAAGTTATGAAACAGAATTTCTTTTTTGTGCACCTTGTTCCGCTTCCAGTCATCCCAGTCGATATCTTCTGCGTCTCTGGTGCGAGAAGATTTTAATTTCGGACGATATTCGCCCTTTTCCTCTTCAATTAAGCCACCCAGCCAGATATGCCACAGTTCAAGTTCTTCCGCAACAGATAACTGCTCCCGGATATACTGCAGTACCGTTTCAGCCCGTTCCTCACTGTATTCCCAGAATAGCTCCGCACAATAAGGTTTCGCTGTATAAATATCATCCAGAAATCGCTGCT
>ERZ808026.42-NODE-42-length-21254-cov-3.706332_pt1 | contig 21254 bp, 17 predicted proteins | sample MGYA00380182_ERZ808026 | MGnify/ENA primary metagenome ERZ808026 (study PRJEB31490, sample SAMN06133376) | cow dung metagenome | isolation source: H9 | host: cow | place: China: Chengdu | collected 2015-05 ... | reverse complement strand
AAAGGATGAAGAATTAGAATGTTTATTAGCAAACCACAATCAGACCCAACTCAAGAATGGTTCTTATCACACTGCCATATCCACAAGTATCCTGCTAAGGGTACTTTAATTCACGCTGGAGAAAAAGCAGAAACTTTATATTTTATCGTAAAAGGTTCAGTAGCTGTTTTAATCAAGGACGAAGAAGGAAAGGAAATGATCCTTTCATACCTAAACCAAGGTGATTTCATCGGTGAATTAGGTTTATTTGATGAAAGTGAAAATCCAATTCGTACAGCTTGGGTTCGTGCAAAAACTTCATGTGAAATTGCTGAGATCTCTTACAAGAAGTTCAGACAATTAATTCAAGTTAATCCAGAAATTTTAATGAGATTAAGTGCTCAAATGGCTAGAAGATTATCTACAACTAGCCACAAGGTAGGCGACTTATCATTCTTAGACGTTCAAGGTCGTATAGCTCATACACTTATGGATTTAGCTCACCAACCAGAAGCTATGACACATCCTGATGGTATGCAAATTAAGATCACAAGACAAGAAATTGGTCAAATCGTTGGTTGTTCTAGAGAAACTGTAGGTAGAATCTTAAAGACTTTAGAAGAACAAGAAGTGATCAGTGCACATGGTAAGACTATCGTAGTATTTAACAGTCGTTAATATTAACTTTATCTTAATTTAACATAAAAACCCCCAATTAATATAAAATTGGGGGATTTTTTAATCAATATTTCAGAAAATAATTTTGAATTACTATCTAACTACGCAAATAATTTTGCGGCAGCTTTTTCAACGCGAGCAAAACCTTCTTCGATTTCTTCAACTGAAATATTTAATGCAGGAACCATGCGTACAACATCATTACCGGCTGTTAGTACGAATACACCTTCTTGCATACAAACAGCTTTAAATTCCATTAACTTAGATGCATCCTTTAATTGAGCACCAATTAATAAACCTAAACCTCTGATGTCAACAAAACAATCATATTTTGCATTTAAGGCTGTTAATTTATCCTTGAAGATCTTTTCCTTTACTTTTACGTCTGCTAAGAATTCTGGACGATTCACACATTCAAATGACTTACAAGCAACTGCACAAGCTAATGGATTCCCACCAAATGTAGTACCATGAGTACCTGGAACAAATGACTTCGCAATATGTTCTCTCGCCAGCATAGCACCAATAGGAATACCTGCACCTAAACCTTTTGCAGATGTTAAGATATCTGGTTCAATACCATACTCTTGGTAAGCATATAGATGCCCAGTACGACCAAAACCTGTTTGTACTTCATCATAAATAAGCACCACATCATTTTCAGTACATAAAGCTCTAACTTCTTTTAAAAATTCCTTATCTGCTGGTAATACACCACCTTCACCTTGGATAGGCTCTAAAATTACAGCACAAGTCTTTTCTTTAGAAATAAGAGTTCTTAATGCTTCAATATCATTGAAATCAATATGTTCAATCATTCCTGGTAAAGGACCGAAACCTTCACAATACTTAGCTTGACCACCAACAGTTACATCAAATAATGTTCTTCCATGAAAGCTGTTATAAAATGAAATTATTTGGTTCTTTTCTGAACCAAAGTTATCATAAGCATAGCGTCTTGCAAGCTTTAAAGCAGCTTCATTAGCTTCACCACCACTGTTACAGAAAAACACCTTATCTGCAAAAGTTGCTTCAACTAAGTTTTTTGCTAACTTAATTGTAGGTTGAGTGGTCATATAATTACTTATATGCCATAATTTATTAGCTTGTTCTGTTAAAGCCGAAACCATTTCATCGCTGCAATGTCCCATAACATTTACAGCAATACCACCTGCAAAATCTATATATTCTTTACCATCTGTGTCCCAAAATTTTGAACCTTTTGCTTTTACTGGTAAAAAATCAGCTGGATGATAGATACCAATTAGATATTTATCAAAATCAGCTCTTGTAACATGATCCATCGACAAAACCTCTAGTTAAATCGTTAATAATAATTTTAAAATAATTATAAAATACATATTAGACTCAATTTATTTTAAATCAACATTTATTAAAAATAAATTTAACTCTATTCATTATCAATCTTGGATAATTCTTGCTGTATAATCCCCTTTCTATCTGCTTTTACCTTTATAAAACCAGAAAAGAAATAATAGATACCTGGAAGAATACAAATTGTTATAAGTGTTGAAATAGTCATACCATAGAAGATTACAACACCGATAGACTCACGACTTTCATAACCTGAGCCATTACCAAGCAATAAAGGAACAGCTCCAATGATTGCTGTTAATGATGTCATCATAATAGGTTTAAAACGACGTTTTGAGGCACTTACAGTTGCTTCTAATAGTTCTATCTTTTTAGCTCTTAATTGATTTGCATATTCAACAATTAAGATACCATTCTTGGTAACCATTCCAATCAACAACAAGAACCCTATTTGACTATAAATATTCAAAGAAACATCACTTATCCACAACCCAATCAAACCTCCAAGTACACCTAGAGGAATAGTAATCATTACAACTATAGGATAAGCAAAATTCTCAAATTGAGCACACAAAACCAAATATGTTACAACTAAAGATAAAAATATAACTAAAACCAAATCACTCTCACTATCTCTAAAGTTCTTTGATTCACCTGTTAAATCTGTTGTAACATTCTTTGTTAAGTTTTGTTTAGCCCAACCATCCATCCAGTCAAGAACTTCGCCCAAGCTCTTATTAGGAGCTGGATAACCTCTAACAGTAATAGCCTTTTGTCTATCATAATGAGGCAAACGCTTTGAACTTGCAACCAACTTAAACTCTGCAACACTTCCTAAAGTTACCATTTGTCCATTCTTTGAGCGAACTGCTAATGACGATATTTTATTGATATCAACAAACTTTTGTTCTTCAGCCTTTAAAAATACGTCATATTCTTCACCTTTGTACACATATGAAGTATGTGAAGTCCCCCCCAAATATGTCTGTAAAGCTTTAGATACATTTATTAAAGATATGCCCATCACAGAAGCCCTATCCTGACGAATAGACACTTCTATTTCCGGAGTTTGATTTGTGTAATTCGTATTAGCATTAACAATGATATCTGAATTTAAAGCATCATCTAACAATTTATTAGACAATCTATTTAATTCATCATAATCTTGTCCCTTTAGAACATAACGCACAGGAGATTGAGAGCTCCCCTTAAATCCTGGTTCATATACAAATACCTTTAAATCAGGTATATCACTCAATAAAAGTTTCAAATCGCTTATTATTTCCTTCGAACGTTTAGTACGCTTGCTCCAATCAACTAACTGAATAATCACGAATCCACTTTGATCTGAACCTTGTCCCAAAGATGGTGTACTGAAACTTACAGAAGAGAACAAGCCTTTATCAATAAAAGGCAAAAGCTTTTCTTCTATTAAAGCCATGTTTCTCTTCATTCTATAAATACTTGCTCCTTCTTGACCAGAAGCGTAAATATATATTACTCCTCTGTCTTCTGTTGGAACAAATTGATGAATAATATTTGAATAAAATAAGAATATACCACCGATAATTAATGCAAATATTCCAGGGTAAAGATATTTATTAAACAACAGTTTTTTTAATAATTGTTCATATTTGTTTTCTACAAATGTAAAGAAAAAATCAAAGTATTTAACAATCCCCTTAGGTTGTTTTATAAATCTTGTTTTTAATAAGATACTAGAAAGAGCGGGAGCCAAAGTTAAGGCTACAACTGAAGAAAAGACCACAGCAAAAGACAATAGTAAAGCAAATTCCGTGAACATGCTTCCCATTACTCCTTCAATAAAGATCAATGGCAAGAAAATCATAACAAGAACAACCGTTGTCGCTACAATCGCAAAACCAACCTCTCTCGCCCCATTCCAACATGCAACTAATACATTTTCACCCTTCTTTAAGTGATAAGAAATGTTCTCAACCATAACAATTGCATCATCTACTACAAGACCTATTGCTAAAATAAGACTTAAAAGTGTTATTAGATTAATTGAAAAACCTATTATATAAGCACCTATGAACGCAGCAATCAACGAGATTGGAACTGTTATAGCAGGAATAATGGTAATACGCCAAGACCCAATAAACAAATATAAGAATAATATAACTAATAAAGCGGTTATAACTAAGGTTTCATAAACCTCATCTATAGAGTTTTGAATATATATAGTACTATCATAATCAAGAGCTAATACCACATTATCTGTAAGTTGTCCCTTTAATATATCCACTTCCTTTCTTATAGCTTTAGCAACCTCCAAAGGATTAGCGTTACTTTGTGGAATAATACCAATACCTATACTAGAAACACCATTTCTATGATAAATACTTTCACCATTCTTCGCATTAAACTCTATATCTGCTACTTCTCTTAATCTTATTGTTCCGTTAATACCATCATGCTTTATAGGTAATGATCCAAAGAAATTTTCATCAGTGTAAACACGATTTACCTTAACAGGGAAATACATGTCATCATTTCTAATTTCGCCACTTGGTAATTCAATATTTTCATTACCAATGGCATCAACAATATCATCAACTGTTATTTCTAACGAGTTCATCTTATCGGGATCTAAGGTTATATACATAACCTTATCCACAGCCCCAACAAGCTTAACTTGAGAGACTCCATCTACTAAGGATAATTGTTTTTCCACAAATCTTTTGGTTAGATCAGAAAGTTCTGATCTTTGCATATTTGTGCTTGACAAATTCAACCACAAAACAACTTCGTCTTCGCCATTATCTCTAGTTGTAATAGGCTCATCAACATCTTTTGGAAGCTTTTTAGAAGCACGCGATACAGCATCTCTTATATCAGATACTGCTTCTATCATGTTCTTTTTTTCATTAAATTCAACATTAATCCTAGAATGTCCACTTCTACTCGTTGAAGTAATCGTCTTTATACCTGAAATGCCAGATAATTCATCCTCGATTGGTTTAGTAACTTTTGTTTCAACAACATTAGGAGCAGCACCTGCGTACGACGTTACAACGGATACTGAAGGTTCATTAATCTCAGGAAGTTCTCTTACAGGCAGTTTTGAAAATGAAACAATACCAAAAATAAACATTAAAACGCTTAATACGATTGCAGCTATAGGTCGGGTTATTGATATCTCACTTAGAAACATCTTAACCTTCCTTATCTACAGAGTTCTGCAGCTTGCTAACTTCGTTATTCTTTTTCTTTCTCTTTAATGGTACATCGTTATTTATAATTGAATCTGTTTTATTTAAAACCTTTACTTTATCATTGTCATTAAGGTTCTCAGCACCTTCAACAACTATTAATGAATCTAACTGTAAACCACTCTTTACAGCAATATTAGTACCATTAACGGTACCTAATGACACCTTCACTCTATTAACAATATCATCTTTCCCCAATACATAAACGTATCTTTCATCACCAATATAAACAACAGATTTTAATGGAATCATTGGCAACTTTTCAGAAGATAAATTTAAGTTAAGCTTTACCATCATTCCATCTAAAAGCATAAGGTTTTTATTATCAAAATATACGCGTAACTTAAAGGATAGAGTTGAATCATCGATATGAGTATCAATTGACTTAATAATGCCTAAAAATCTCTTCCCTTCCCACACATCTGTCGTTGCGTAAACCTTTTGTCCCAAGACAATCTTTGAAAGATATTTTTCTGGTAAAACAAAATCTACGTACACCCTCTTTAAGTCATCAAGCTGAAATAAAACAGTACCTGGCTTTACTAACTTACCAACTGTTAAATCGTGTAAACCGAGAACTCCATCAAAAGGAGCATATATACTTCTTTCTTCAAGTTCTCCCTTACGAATTTCAACCACAGCCTTTAAGGATTCGACACTTGCTTTAAGCTGCTCATAGCTATCTAAACTTAAAGCACCTTTCTTCATTAACTTATGAGAGATATTTAGTTTTCTAAGCTCATTATCTAAATTAATTTGAGCTTCCTTTAGCTTAGATTTTTGTATTGAATTTTCAAGTTCTATTAATAAACTCCCCTTCTTAACAGCTTGAGCTGAATTAAAACCAATTTTTTTAATTCTTGCAGTTACTTCAGAGGTTATATTAACAGATTGATTTGCATTAACTCTCCCTATTAACGGAATAATCAAAGCAGAATTAGATAGATCAACTTTATCGACTCTTACTGTCTTTATTATTGAACTTTGAATATTTTTAGACTGGATATGCAATAGGTCATACTTATATACAATTGCAATAACTATTAAAGCTATAACAACAAACAGTATGCTTAATATCCTCTGTCGCATATCCCGCCTCTTATTTTATTATGATAATTAAAGTTCTACAAAACCCACTGCTTTGTATACCTTATCAATTATCTTTTGAGCCCTTTCACTAGCTTTATTTGCACCAACTGCAAAGATTTCTCTTAAGTAATCTTCGTTACTTCTTAAATCTTTATACTTTTGTTGAATTGGTTCTAATAATGAAACAACAGCTTCACCAACTTCTGTCTTGAAATGACCATACATTTTCCCCTCAAAATGCTTTTCAAGATTTTCAATTGATTCACCTGTAACTGAGCTCATTAAGTCTAACAAATTAGATACTCCTGGCTTATTTTCCCAATCATATCTAACAACAGGTGGCTCATCACAGTCTGTCATCGCCTTCTTTAATTTCTTTAAAATTGTCTTTGGTTCTTCTAATAAAGTTATAACATTATTTCTATTATCATCAGACTTAGACATCTTCTTACTTGGGTCTTGTAAAGACATTACTCTACCTCCTGACTTAGGAACAAAGCCCTTAGGAAGAGTAAAAATTTCACCATATAAATTGTTAAATCTTGTAGCGATATCTCTAGTTAACTCTAAATGCTGTAATTGATCCTCACCAACTGGAACTAGATTAGCATTATATAATAGGATATCCGCAGCCATTAATACTGGATAGTCAAATAAGCCAACTGTAGTGTTGACGTCACCGTATCTCTTTGCCTTATCCTTAAATTGAGTCATTCTGCTTAACTCTCCCATCTGAGTATAACAATTTAATACCCATTGAAGCTTAGCATGCTCTGGCACGTGTGATTGTAAAAATAAGATACTCTTATTTGGATCAATACCTACAGCTAAATATAAAGCAATTGTATTAAAGATTGCTTCTCTTAAAGCTGCTGGATCTTGACGAACTGTAATAGCATGTAAATCCACAACACTATAAATACAGTCGTATTGGTCTTGCATATTAACCCATTGACGCAACGCCCCGATATAGTTACCTATAGATAATTGACCAGAAGGCTGAGCTGCACTAAAAACTATTTCTTTCATAATATTTCCGTATGTTTATATTTTTTTATTATCAAATAATTCTTTTATTTTTATAAAGTCATCGAATACATAATCAGGATTACTCTCCCTTATATCCTTGCCATGATTATATCCGTACGTTAACGCTATAGAACAACACTTTGCATTCTTTGCAGCTATAATGTCATTCAAGGAATCACCAACCATAACACAATCAGATATATCTATATTCAACTTGTTAGCTACATAAAGTAATGGTGTAGGATCTGGTTTCTTTTCCTCAATCACCCCACTACCTAAAAAATAAGAGAAGTAACCATCTAATCCAGAATCGCATAAGATGTCCTTTACAAACATATCTGGTTTATTAGTAACAATAGCCATTTTTACGTTATTCTCGCGAAAATAATCTAAAGTTTCTAAAACACCTTTATATATATCCTTACGACAATTAGTTTGAGTTCTATATACTCTATTAAACTCATCTACACCAACTCTTAATTTAACTTGGTCTATATCATTTAATGTTGCATCTAATCGTCTTTTAATAGCTCTTGCTAACAACACATAAGGACCATTACCAACATATATTCTTGTTAATGATTCATCAACCTGCGGATAACCTAACTTCTCTAAAGCAGCATTAACAGCTATATTTAAATATGGAACAGTATCAATTAAAGTTCCATCTAAATCAAATAAAACTAAACGTGGTAACTTATTTACAAGCATTACTCCTATGCGTCCCCTAATTGTGAACGCATTTTAGAAATAACATCTTTGTAATCATCAGCATTAAATATAGCGGAACCTGCAACAAACATATTTGCACCAGCATCTGCTATACGCTTGATGTTATCAACTTTTACTCCCCCGTCAACCTCAATGATAAAGTCTTCCTTTCCATTTTTATTTGCTAGCATCTTAAGATTTTCAATTTTAGAAATAGCTGATTCAATAAAAACTTGACCACCAAATCCCGGGTTTACAGACATAATACAAACCATGTCTAATTTATCCCATACATAATCTAAAACTGATAATGAAGTAGCAGGGTTTATAGCAAGACCAGCTTTTAAGCCTGCATTCTTTATTAACTGTAAAGATCTATCAATATGCTTAGTAGCTTCAGGATGAAAAGTAATACTTGTTGCTCCCGCCTTAATAAATTCACTAATTAATTCATCAACAGGAGTTACCATTAAATGCACATCAATTGGAGCGGTAATACCATAATTTCTTAAAGCTTTACATACAGATGGTCCAAAAGTTAAATTAGGAACATAATGATTATCCATAACATCAAAATGAACAACATCTGCGCCAGCTTCTAAAACAGCTTTTACATCTTCCCCAAGTCTTGCTAAATCAGCAGATAAAATTGATGGAGCAATTAAATTTTTCATATTAAACCTTATTTAATTTCAGCTTTGATCTTTACAATCTTCTTAGGCCATGGTTTTGCCTTCTTTATATCTTCAGGAAATGAATCTATAGCTAGAGAGGCTTTCTTCATTGACGAAAATTCACCATGAACAACAATATACTTCTTATCACTCTTTCTAAATAAAAGATAACTATTATTAGGTACCTTATTTAACACTCTTTGTGCATCAGATTTCTTTATAACTGCACACAACTGCACACTATAATGATTATCTTTTAATTTTTCAAATGAAGTTAATGAATTTTCATCAACAGAAGGAGTATCTGTAATCGCCTTCTTAGGTTCTTCCTTCTTAACAGCAACTTTCTTAGCTACTTCTTGTACCTTCGCCTTAGTCTCATTCTTTACTTCTTGTACTTTGTTTTCAGCAATAGTCTTTTGAGAAGTTAACTTAGTTTCGTCAGATTTTAGTTTTTCATCTAACTTTGTTGTAACATTAGCAACCTTTTGAGTTTTTTCTGAAACAACTGTATTTACCTTTTCTGCAATTTCCTTAGCATCGTTCTTAACTTCAGCTTTTTTCTCTGTGACTATATCCTTTTTAGCTTCAACAATATTATCTGCGTCTCTCTTCTTTAATTCTAAAGTAGTAGCAATCTCTTGCTTCTTATCAACATCTTGTTGAGACTTCTTTTGATTATTCGTTGCTTGTTCTGTATCTGTTTTAACATCTGCTACCTTAACATCAGTCTTTGTAACAGCAAGCTTAACTTCGTCCTTTGTTTGTTCAGATACTTGTTTCTTATCTTCAGTCTTTACGCCTTCATTATTATCAAAAACTACATTCTTTTCATCATTAATTAAAGCAATTTCATTATTTGAACTTTGTTCGTTTACATCTAATTGCTTACTATCATCATTAACTACAACAATTTCTTTTTCAGTTTCTTGTTTTTCTATAACTTCATCATTAGAAATATTTGAATCAGTTTGAACTATCAAAGTTTCAGCTTCAGGGCTTTCTTGATTTTCTTCTTCATCTTGCTTACCTATCACTTCATCAATAAGCTGATCTTGATGTACTTGTGCTTTAGCTGGAGTTAATTTCGTCGCAAAATCAACTTCTGGTTTTTTATCGAATACACAAACAGAAAGAATAATTAATACTGATATACATGCAATAAACACTGCAACAAGAGATAAGATCTTTTTACTCATAAATCCTCCCTTAGTATCATTTTCTTTTTTATTAACTTCTCTTTCTCCAAAATCTCCTAACTGAACTGTCGCTTTTTCATTGGATAAGCTTTCTGCTAATTGTCTAATCTTTGATGGTGTACCATTACAACTACCAATAACTTTGTATTTATAATCTTCATCCTTTGCATATGGTGAATTTAATAGTTTCAAATAATAAGACAATACATAAATAGATTCAGCTTTACTTAGTTCAGGTACTTCCATTTCTATAATAGATATTTCAGCATCCCTAAAACTCTTTGCTTTAATTTCAGCCCACTTTGGTTCAGCTGTAATTACTACTGAAATTAAACCACTGTCATAATAGATTTTATAAATTTCAGCTAACTCTATTAAAAATGAATCAGGGACATTATGAACATCGTCTACAACGATAAGAACTCTTTTATCGTCAAAATTAATTCTTTGAACTGTTCCAATTAACCTATCTTCATTATTAAAAATTGAAGAAGGAGAAAGTTGTCTTAACAGTAATTCCCTCACCTTTTCAAGTCTCATACTATTATCACATGTTATATATGCAGTAACGTATGAATCATCTATGCATGACAAAATTTGTTCGCTAATAACTGTTTTTCCAGAACCCTTGGTCCCAGAAACAAATATAAATGGAACACCTACAGATAATTGATATTTAATTCTTTCTATTAATGTTGTCTGACTAGATAATTTTGGTAACTGTTCAAGAGCCATCTCTTTCCCCTACTCTTTAATATTTATTTAATTTTATTTTATTGCTTCTACTATTTCATCTTCAGTTACATCTGAAAATAACGAGCTTGCACCCATCTTAGTTGGTAAAATAAAGCGAATTTTACCATTTATGTTCTTCTTGTCATGAACCATCAAGCTTAAGAAATCTTGAACTGTCATGTTTTCAGGCTTTAAAATTGGTAATTTGTTTTCCTTAATTAAAGATTTTATCTTAGTAAAATCATCATCAGTTATCATATTACGCATTAAAGCAAGCTTTGCTGCCATACACATGCCGACGCCAACTGCTTCACCATGTAACCAAACACCATATCCCATGAATGTTTCAATTGCATGCCCAAAAGTATGACCTAAATTTAAAATAGCACGTAAACCGCCTTCCTTTTCATCTTGACGAACCACTTCAGCCTTGATACTACAGCAAGTATGAATAACATTACATAATACTTCGTAATCCAAATTCCAAATTTGACTAGTGTGTCCTTCCAGATAATCAAAGAATTCTTTATCCCAAATGATACCGTATTTGATAACTTCTGCCATGCCAGCAGATAATTCTCTTTGAGGAAGAGTTTTTAAACAATCGATATCAATAATTACAGATTTTGGTTGATAAAAAGCTCCTATCATATTTTTACCTAAAGGATGATTGATACCTGTCTTTCCACCAACAGATGAATCAACTTGAGACAATAATGTTGTCGGAACTTGTATAAAATCTACCCCTCTTTGGAAACTTGCTGCACAAAAACCTGTTAAATCCCCTATAACCCCGCCGCCAAGTGCAATTAAGGTTGTATCTCTTCCACAGTTATGTTCCATTAAAAAGGTCATTACCTTATCAAAGCTTTCTAAATTTTTATACTTCTCACCATCTTCTAAAATCAAAGCTAAAGGTGAAATCCCATACTTTACTAATGAATCCTTTAAAGGTTGAAGATACCATTGCTGTACAGTTGTATTAGTAATAATTACAACTTTACCTCTTTTTTTAATTGTATCTATCCACTTGTCTGCATTTGTTAATAAACCCGATTCAATATAAATAGGATAACTTCTATCTCCTAATTCAACAGTTAACTTATTCTTCATCATAGTTTATTCCCATATCCTTCATTTTTGATAAAATTTCATGTGAGATTTGACTTGTAGTCATTTCATCTGTCTTTACAATGATATCTGCAATTTCTCTATACAACGGATCTCTTTGAGCCGTTAAATCCTTTAAAATTTGTAAGGGATTTGAATTGTTTAAGAGAGGTCTTCTCTTATCATTTCCAATACGTTCATATTGTTTTTCAGGTGTTGTTTCCAAATAAACAACTGTACCTCTAGCACTTAAATGAAGACGATTATTTTTATTCTTAACAACGCCACCTCCAGTAGCCAAGATGATTCCATTCTTTTTAGTTAAATCATCAATTACAACTTCTTCACGTTGTCTAAATCCATCTTCTCCTTCTACATCAAAAACCCAGGCGATATCAGCCCCTGTTCTTACTTCTATTTCGGTATCTGAATCTACAAACTCTAATCCTGTTAATTCAGCTAATACCTTTCCAATTGTACTTTTACCAGTCCCCATTGGACCTACTAAAAAAATGTTAAATTTCGACGCCATATATTATTAATTTAATTAAAATGAATTTGATTTCTAGATTATATAATATTTTCTAAAATAGATATTATATATATAAAAAAAAGCTCCCAATATTGAGAGCTTTCTATAAATTATTACTTTAGATTAGTTATTATTGAGCTTCCTTAACAATGCGAGGAGTAATAAATACTAACACTTCACGCTTGTTATTTGAATTAGAAGTACTTGAGAAGAACCAACCTAATACTGGAATATCACCTAGTAATGGTACCTTGTAAACATCACGCTTTAATGTTTGTTGGAAAATACCACCTAACACTAATGTTTCACCGTTACCAACTAATACTGATGTTTCTAAATGACGAGTTGCAATTGAGATTGCTTCACCATTAGTTGTTGTAATCTTATCACCAAGTTCGTCTTGCTTAACTTCGATATCTAAGAATACACTGTCATCAGGAGTAATTTGAGGAGTAACGCCTAAACTTAATACAGCCTTCTTCCATTCTACTGTTGTAGCACCATTTGAAGCTGATGAAACTGCTGGAATTTCATAACCTTGTTCGATTAAAGCTTCTTTTTGGTTAGTAGTTGTAACTCTAGGACTAGCAATGATTTCTGTTCTATTTTCAGCTTCATATGCAGATAAAGTTAAATCTAAGTCAACTAAACTACCATAATGCTTAATACTTAACAATCCACCGCTACCCTTATCACTTGGTAATGGCATCATAGTACCAGCTTCTGTATTCCATGTAGTACTGCTATTACCACCACGAGTAGTACTCATACCAGGGTTACCACCAGAACCTAAGTTACCCCATCTGATACCCATTTCTTCAGTAACAGATTCGTCAACTGTTACTAAACGAGCTTCGATAACAACTTGTTCTACTGGACTATCTAACGCATCGATTAAACGTCTGATATTTGCAATTGAAACTTCTGTATCCTTGATGATTAAAGTATTAGTTCTTTCATCAACTGTTACAGTACCTCTTGATGATAATAAGCTGTCAGATGAATCTGAATTAGTACCATTTGAACCTGAATTGTTGTTAGAAGCACTGATTGACAATTCAGAATCCTTAGTACTGATTAACTTAACAAAATCAGCAGCCTTAGCATAGTTGATTTGGATAAATTCAGTGATTAACGGTTCCTTAGCAGATTTCTTTTCGATTTCTTCTAATTGCTTTTGTTCGTATTCAGCTAATTCATCTTGCTTACCAACTAATAAGATAGAATCTTCAATTCTCTTGTCTAAGCCCTTAACACGTAAAATTGTATCTAAAGCTTGATCCCAAGGAACACTATCAAAATTAACAGTAATATTACCTTGAACTGAATCGTTCATAACTAAGTTAATCTTGATTTCTTCAGCTAAGATCTTTAACGCGTTACGTACTGGAATATCTTGGAATGATAAAGATAATAACTTACCATTGTACTTAGGAGCTGAATTAGCCTTAATTGTAGGCTTCTTCTTAGCAACATTGATAACTACAGTTTCACCATTTTGATCAAAATTAGCATCAAAGTCTGCATTGTACATAGCAAAATCTAAAACAGTACCGTCTGAATTTTCAGAGATATCGATAGACTTGATCGGAGTTGAGTAATCTGCAACATCCATGATTGCTAAGAAATCTGAAACTACTGAAGTACCATGGAACTTAGCTAATAAATGAGTACCCTTCTTTTGTAACTCTAGAGCTGCGTTCTTGTTGTCTAATGTAACAACAGTTAAACCTTCACCCTTAGAACCTTTCTTGAAGTTTACATTATTAATTCTGTTAATACCAGAAGCAACACCCTTAACATCTGAACTAACGATTGTAGGAGTCTTAACTGCGTTTGTTGCAGCAGTAACTCTTGGATCATTACCTAATGTCAAGAATAATGAGTTACCTTGTTGACTTACTTCATAAGCAACTAAGCTTTCTAAACCAACAACAACATCTAGGTTTTCACCGTTTTGAGATACTTTTAGACCCTTAACAGCCTTAACATTTAAGTCCATAGAGTCCTTTAACAATGCTGATTCAGCATCATTTAAGTTGATCACTAATTGTTCTGGAGAGTATTGTAATCTTTCTTGATAAGCAGCAACTGGACCATCGAATTGTAATTCAATTCTAGTTTGACTTGCTAACGAATCATTAATCTTTACATTTTCAAGCTTTGTAGCTGCCTCAGCAGGCATCATTACACCAGCAACTGTTGCTAGCATTACCAAAAGCCCTAATTTCTTCTTTTGAAAGTTCATAATTTTTTCCTGCCTGCCTTTCTTATTCTGCAATTATAATATCTAAACGAGTTGTACGCTTATCCCAACAACCTTTGCCGTCAGAAATGAATTCTTCCACTTCAACAACATCAGGGGCAACTCGAATAACCTTACCAAAGTTTAAACCCATATGCATGCCTGGTACAACACGAACTAAATCACCTTCAGCTGTTTGTACTAAAGCCTTCAATTTCCCTTCATGAACAAGTGTACCCTTCATGAATAAGTTATCTAAAGCAAATTGTTCTAATTCTTCAATAGCTCTTTCACGATCTGGTTGTTCACAATTCAATTGCTTAACATGTTGAACCATTGCTATTTCTGGCTTTGGTAAAACGAAAGGCATACGATCTGTCTTAGGTTCAAATTCCATAGCCACAAAATTTGTAACTTCTGGTAAAGGTTCAATCGGACTAGGAGATTGCTTTAACTGTGTTTCACAGAATACAGAGATATCATCTGTGTACTTTTGACAACCTACTAAACTTAATCCTGCAACAAGAAGTGTTGTAACTAAATAAGTACGCTTCATTATCTACCACCTCTTCGCTTATTTCTTCTATCAGCACGTTCACGAGCCTTAGTAGCTTCTTCTTCGTTGTAACGATAAGTCTTAGCTAACATCTTCATATCAAGAAGTTCATTTGTAGGCTTAGCATCCTTACCGCCAACGTGTTCTAAATCAAATTTAGCCATTGTAACGATACGAGGAAGTGCAGATAAATCTTCTGTAAACTTACCTAACTGTTCGTAAGTACCAGTAACTTGAATAGACATAGGCAATTCAGTATAAATTTCTTGCTTAATTTCTGGTTCCCACTTGATACTAATCAATTGTAAACCATTATCTTGAGCAATAAAACTGATATCGTCTAATAAATTTGCAACTTCGTTATTGTTAGGTAATTGACGTAATTGAGATTCTAACTTAGATTCCAATTCAATCTTTTGTTCAATATATTGATCTAAATTAACAGCTACTCTAGCCTTTTCAATATATTCACTACGTAAAGCACCTTCAGTGTTTTCTAACTTTTCAAGTGAGTTACTTTGATCTTCTGTAACTAAGAACCATGATAGAACCACTACAACTACCGCAACTACTAAACATGTTAAATAACGTAAAGGAGCTGGCCATGTTTCTACGCGCTTAATATCAATATTTGATACATTTAAATCAATAGCCATTATTTACCCCCTCTTTTCTTGTTATTTGTATTCTTAGCATTATTTCCTTCACCTAAGATATTGAATTGCATATTGAATTCATACAAACCATCAGGAAGAGTTGGTAAAATTCTCTTACCATCTTTAGACTCTGCTTTAGTTTGAGCAATACTACCGTTACCTAACCACTTGCTATTATCAATGTTTCTTATCATTGATGATAAGCGTGTATTAGCTTCTGTTAAACCATTAACATTAACAGTATTACCATTCAAACTCATCTTATTCAAATATACACCTGATGCAACAATTGTTGGCAAATCAGAGAATAAATGAACAGGGATATTACGACTTTGTTGCAAAGTATTGATAGCATTCATACGATCCTTTAATTGCTGAATTTGTTCTTTCAATTTAGCAATTTCAGCGATCTTCTGATCAACCTTTACAATCTCGTTCTTTAATTGAGTATTACGACTCTCTTGTCTATCAATTTGATATGCGAAAGCAAGATAGATTAAGAACGCAATACCCGCACCAACTGCTAAACATAACAGAACAGAGTTCATGAAAGCTTTTCTTAATCTTTCTGTTAGTTCTTGGCGCCATGGAAGTAAGTTTATATTGGACATGGTTCAAAACTCCTTAAAGCTAAACCAAGAGCTGTCATATACTTACAACCCGTTTGGTTAAATTCTGTCTTAAATTGTGGGTTGGACTTAAACATATCAGGAATTTCTACTTTATAAGAGTTGAAACTCTTCTTAACATTTTCACCAATATCTTTAAGTAAGAAAGCACCACCAGTTAAAACAATGTTATTTACCTGACGATGACTAGATGATGATGTAAATTGTTGAATATTTCTCTTGATATGCATTACTACATCATTAGAAAACGTAGTAACAATCGCCTTAGAACTATCAGGTAAAGTACCTTCTATCTTAGATCTTTCTACGCTTTCTGCACCTTCACCACTGTTATTAGCAATCATAGTGTTTAACACCTCACAACCAAAAGATTGAATTCTTTGGTGGATGATTTCACCTTGATATAAAACAGCAAAAGTCATGTCGTTAGCTCCAATATCAACAATTGCAGTAACTTGACTTGAAGCCTTATCCCTATAAGTAGGATACATCGCCTTAACCGCTCTTGCAATAGCATGAGAGGCTACGTCACATACCTTTGTTGACATTCCTAACATGTCGAAAATGACTACACGACATTCAACTAATTCATTTCTAGTACCACAAACTAATACATCCTGTTTAGTTGTATCACTTAGATTTGTTCCCAGTACTTCATAGTCTAAACTAACTTCTTCCAATGAGAATGGGAATAGTTGTTCAGACTCAGTTCTGATTTCTTCACCTAAATCTGCGTCACTCAAACCTAAATCGGTTTGTATTATTTTTGAGATAACACTAGAACCAGATACCGATGTTGCAATATATTTAGATTTAGCATGAACATGTTTCAATAATGTTCTTGTAGATTGAACCACCTTATCAATATCAACGATTTTACTATCTTTGATACTGTTCTTAGGTGTTGGAACTTCCGCAAGACTTACTATCTGAAAATTATCTGCCTTACCAGAAACTGCAACCGCTTTAATTGTATGACTCCCAAAATCCACACCAATTAGTGGATAAAGAGTACCTTTATTTTTCATTCCAGCCATATTTGCATCCGTGCTGATTAAACATTTTAACTTGTTCTAACATAATAAACTTAAATTACGCAAACGTAAAAAAAATATTTTTTTTTAAACATCCATTTTTGAGATAGATAACAATTTATATTATAATTATCAAAAAATCAGTGATAATTATGAAGATATAAAAGCTATGTTACTAAAATGGACTAGAAGAATAATTTGGTTTGGGTTGTTTACGTTCAACATAATCGTGGGTTTATGCTGCATTTACTATTATTTTACGCAAAAAACTCTTCCAAATGTAGAAATTTTAAAAAATGTTTCATATGAAATACCTTTAAGGATATATTCTGCTGACGGAAAACTTATTGGTGAGTTTGGAGAAAAACGACGCATTCCTTTAAGATTCAACGATATTCCACAAAATATTAAGAACGCTTTTTTAGCAACAGAAGATGCTCGTTTCTACGAACATTATGGTATTGATCCTATTGGTATAACCCGAGCAGGTCTTATTTATTTAAAAACAGGTAGAAAAGCTCAAGGTGCAAGTACCCTAACTCAACAAATAGCAAGAAACTTCTTTTTAACTAACAAAAAGACATTTACTAGAAAGATTCAAGAAATATTTATTGCTTTAAAGATTGAGCAAATATTAACTAAAGATGAAATTTTTGAGTTATACCTAAACAAGATAGCATTAGGACATCATTCGTATGGTATTGGAGCTGCTGCATATGTTTATTTTGGCAAAACTGTTGATCAATTAACATTAGGTGAAGCCGCAATCATTGCAGGCTTACCAAAAGCTCCAAGTACATTAAACCCTATTTCAAATCCAAAGAATGCTCTCAAAAGAAGAAATCATGTTTTAAATAGAATGCTAACATTAAACATGATTACTCCAGAAGAATATGAAACTGCAAAGAACGAACCAATTGTTGCAAGCTATCATAGTTCTCCAATTGAACTCGACGCTAAGTATGTAGCAGAGTCAATTCGATTAAAGCTTGAAAGTAAATACGGTGAAAGCGTTTATACAGATGGTTATAAAGTTTATTCAACCATTTTAAGTAAAAATCAAACCGCTGCTAACAACGCCGTATACAAAGGGCTTATGGACTATGACACAAGACATGGCTTTAGAAAACCATACAACTTCGTAGAAAAAGAAAATATAAACATTTCTAATGAAAAAACGTTGGAAACATCATTACGTAAATCAAAATCGTTTGAAATCCTAAAACCCGCAATAGTAACTAAATTAAACAAAGATAATTCAGCTACTATTTATCTACGAAGCGACAAATATCAAAAAATTGAATGGAACGCTATAAAATGGGCAAAACCATTTAAGACTGATTCATACACCGGCCCGTCTCCTAAGACTGTACATGAAGTTTTAAAGGTTGGTGACCTTGTTTATGTTGAAAAGAAGAATGACAAATACATTCTAAGACAAATACCAAATATTGAATCTGCTTTAGTTTCAATTGATACTAAAGATGGAGCAATTAAAGCATTAGTTGGTGGTTTTAGTTATCTAAAAAGTAAGTTTAACAGAGTAGAACAAGCGAAGAGACAAGCAGGTTCAAACATTAAACCATTCCTATACTCTGCAGCACTAGCAAATAACTACTCATTAGCAACACTTATGCTTGACGCTCCTATTTCAGTATGGAATTCATACAGCAACTCAAATTGGTCACCTAAGAACTCTCCAAACGTTTACGAAGGCTACATACCATTAAGAGTTGCAATAGCTAAATCTAAGAATGTAGTATCTGTTAGACTTATAAGAGCTCTCGGTATTGAAAATTTCGCTAAACATCTAGAAAAGTTTGGTTTTGAAGTCCAAAGATCTCATAAGAATGATTCTTTAGCTCTAGGAGCGTATGAAGTAACCCCACTAGAATTAGCGACAGGATATGCAGCCTTTGCCAACAATGGTTATAAAATTGAACCTTACTTAATTGACAGGATTGAGCTTGGTGAAAACAACCTAACTATATACCAAGCAAACCCTGCAGTAGCATGTGATTTTTGTGACGACTCCATTAAAAATAGCATTGAAATAGAAAAAATTGAAAACGAAGCCAAAATTCAAGAAGAAAACGCTTTTGCTCCTCAAATCATAACAAAAGCCAATGCATTCTTAATGTCAGAAGCTCTAAGTAGCGTTATTTTTGGTGGACATAACAATAATGGTTCTTTCTGGGGAACTGGTAGTAAAGCAAGAGAATTAAAAAGAAACGACATTGCAGGCAAAACAGGAACAACTAACCAAAGTAGAGACGCTTGGTTCTCGGGTTTCTCTAAAGATCTAGCAACTACGGTATGGGTTGGATTTGACGATTACTCTAGACCATTAGGCCGTGGCGAATCAGGAGGAAAAGCTGCTCTACCTATATGGATCGAGTACATGAAAGGAGCTTTAAAAGATGTTCCTACTAAAAAGATAACTCCTCCAAACACTGTATACTCAAGCAATATTGTTGGTTACCAAGAATATTTTATGAAAGATATAGATATTATCATCAACTCTCCATACATTGAAGATGCGGATTTCTCGTACGACACAGAAAACAACAGTCCTTACAAGGAACCCGAAACAATCGATGATTTGTTCTAAAATCTGTTCAGACAGGTAAATGAGGTTTTTTGAAAAATTTTCTTCAAAACACCTCATTTTTTTCTTTACTTATTAAAGTTTATCATGTTATTGTTTCACTACTTGAAGAACAACAAATAAAAAGTTTTAAAAAGGATTTAATCATGACTATTCGTATTGGTATCTTAGGATACGGAAATTTAGGCAGAGGAGTTGAAAACTCTATTACACAAAACCCAGACATGGAATTGGTAGCAGTTTTTACCAGAAGATCACCAGATTCTTTAAAGATTGCTTCACAAAATGTTCCAGTTATTTCAATTGACAACATTTTAGATTGGAAAGATAAAATTGATGTTTTAATTTTGTGTGGTGGTAGTGCAACGGATTTACCAGAACAAACTCCAGAATATGTAAAATACTTCAATGTTGTTGATAGTTTTGATACACACGCAAAAATCCCTGAGCATTTTGCAAATGTTGACAAAAACGCTCAAGAATCTGGCAAATTAGGTGTTATTTCAATAGGTTGGGATCCAGGTTTATTCTCTATCAACCGCGCTTATGCAGGTGCTATTCTACCGGTTGGCAAAGACTATACTTTTTGGGGTAAAGGAGTAAGCCAAGGTCACTCTGACGCAATCAGAAGAATTGCAGGAGTAAAGAATGCAAAACAATACACTATTCCAAAGGATGAAGCATTAACAGCTGTTCGCTCAGGAACTAATCCTGACTTAACAACTCGTGAAAAGCACTTACGTGAATGTTTCGTAGTTCTTGAAGATGGCGCAGATGCAACTTCGATCGAAAACGAAATTAAGACTATGCCAAACTATTTTGCTGATTATGATACTATCGTAAACTTCATCTCTGAAGAAGAATTCTCAAAAAACCATAGTGGCATAGCTCACGGTGGTTTTGTAATTCGTTCTGGGAACACTGGTACAAATAAGCACATTATTGAATACAGCTTAAAGCTTGATTCAAACCCAGAATTTACATCATCTGTACTAGTAGCATATGCTCGCGCTGCTTATAGATTAAGTAACGAAGGTAAGAAAGGATGTTTAACAGCATTAGACATCGCACCAGCTTACTTATCAGCGCAAGACCATAAAACTTTAATTTCTACACTTTTATAATTTATAAGCTAATTTAAATTAGACAACTAGAAATTACAAATAAAAAAAGTTCCTTTAATATTAAAGGAACTTTTTTAAACTATAATTTAAACAAT
>ERZ808026.41-NODE-41-length-21320-cov-7.474980_pt1 | contig 21320 bp, 33 predicted proteins | sample MGYA00380182_ERZ808026 | MGnify/ENA primary metagenome ERZ808026 (study PRJEB31490, sample SAMN06133376) | cow dung metagenome | isolation source: H9 | host: cow | place: China: Chengdu | collected 2015-05 ... | reverse complement strand
GATTTTTATAGCAATATTTAAATAAAAGATGGCAGTACGTAAATTTAAGCCCACAACACCGGGGCAGAGACACAAGATTATTGGTACTTTTGAAGAAATTACTGCGTCAGTACCAGAAAAATCTCTTGTTAGCGGTAAGCGTGTAACAGGTGGCCGTAACAATGTCGGTAAGATGACAGTGCGCTATATTGGCGGCGGTCACAAGAGAAAATTCCGTTTTATTGACTTCAAGAGAAATAAAGACGGTGTACCAGCAGTTGTAAAGACAATCGAATACGATCCAAACCGTTCGGCTCGTATCGCTTTGTTGTTCTACGCTGATGGTGAAAAGAGATATATCATTGCTCCTAATGGATTGCAAGTTGGCACTACTTTGATGTCTGGTGAAAATGCAGCGCCTGAGATTGGTAACGCACTTCCATTGCAGAACATCCCTGTGGGTACCGTAATTCACAACATTGAATTGCGCCCAGGTCAAGGTGCAGCTTTGGTTAGATCAGCTGGTAATTTTGCTCAATTGACTTCAAGAGAAGGTAAGTATTGTGTAATCAAGTTGCCTTCAGGTGAAGTAAGACAAATTCTGAGTGCTTGTAAGGCTACTATCGGTAGCGTAGGTAACTCTGACCATGCATTGGAATCTTCTGGTAAGGCAGGTCGTTCACGTTGGTTGGGCCGTCGTCCACACAACCGTGGTGTTGTTATGAACCCTGTTGATCACCCGATGGGTGGTGGTGAAGGTCGTCAGTCTGGTGGTCACCCACGTTCACGTAAGGGCTTGTACGCTAAGGGCTTGAAGACAAGAGCACCTAAGAAGCAGTCTTCTAAGTATATTATTGAAAGAAGAAAGTAATTAAACTGATTAATTGAGTAAATTATGAGTCGTTCATTAAAAAAAGGTCCATATATTAATGTGAAACTTGAAAACAAAGTGCTTGCTATGAATGAAAGTGGCAAGAAGGTTGTTGTTAAGACATGGGCCAGAGCTTCAATGATTTCGCCTGATTTTGTAGGGCATACAATTGCAGTTCATAACGGAAATAAATTTATTCCTGTTTACGTTACAGAAAACATGGTAGGACACAAGTTGGGCGAATTCGCTCCTACTCGTAACTTCCGCGGTCATGGTGGTAACAAGAAGAAATAAGCAGGATCACTGAAAGAATAAAAAAGTAATAAATAATGGGAGCAAGAAAAAAAATATCGGCTGAAAAAAGAAAAGAAGCCCTTAAGACCATGTATTTTGCAAAGTTGCAAAATGTTCCTACTTCTCCGCGTAAGATGCGCCTCGTAGCTGATATGGTACGTGGTATGGAAGTGAACCGTGCATTGGGTGTCTTGAAGTTTTCTTCTAAGGAAGCTTCTGCAAGAGTGGAAAAGCTTTTGCGCTCTGCTATTGCTAACTGGGAACAGAAGAACGAACGTAAGGCAGAAGATGGTGAGTTGTTTATAACTAAGATTTTTGTTGATGGTGGTGCAACGTTGAAGAGAATGCGTCCAGCTCCACAGGGTAGAGGTTATAGAATCCGTAAACGCTCAAACCATGTGACTTTGTTCGTTGACACTAAAAGTACTAATGAAAAAAACTAAGAAGTAGATGGGACAGAAAGTTAATCCGATAAGCAACCGTTTGGGTATTATTAGAGGTTGGGATTCTAATTGGTACGGTGGCAATGATTATGGTGACGCTTTGTTGGAAGATAGCAAGATCCGCAAGTATTTGAATGCACGTCTTGCAAAGGCTAGCGTATCAAGAATTGTTATCGAACGTACATTGAAGTTGGTGACTATCACTGTTTGTACTGCTCGTCCGGGTATCATCATTGGTAAAGGCGGTTCTGAAGTAGATAAGTTGAAGGAAGAATTGAAGAAGATTACCGACAAGGATATCCAAATCAATATCTTCGAAGTTAAGAGACCTGAATTGGACGCTGTTATCGTTGCAAATAACATCGCTCGCCAGGTAGAAGGTAAGATTGCCTATCGTCGTGCCATCAAGATGGCTATCGCTAACACAATGCGTATGGGCGCTGAAGGTATCAAGGTGTTGATTTCAGGACGTTTGAATGGCGCTGAAATGGCTCGTTCTGAAATGTATAAGGAAGGTAGAACTCCGTTGCACACATTCCGTGCTGACATCGACTACTGTCATGCAGAAGCTTTGACTAAGGTAGGTTTGTTGGGTATCAAGGTTTGGATTTGCCGTGGTGAAGTTTATGGTAAGAGAGAATTGGCTCCTAACTTTACTCAGACAAAGGAAAGCGGTCGCGGTAACAACAACAACGGCGGTAAGAACTTCAGAAAAAAGAAAAACAACAATCGCTAACGAATTTGAATTTTAGGAGATATGTTACAACCGAAAAAGACAAAATTCAGAAGACAGCAGAAGGGCAGCCAAAAGGGTAATGCTCAAAGAGGTAACCAGTTGGCTTTCGGCTCATTTGGTATCAAGTCTTTGGAAACAAAGTGGATTACAGGCCGTCAGATTGAAGCAGCCCGTATTGCTGTAACAAGATATATGCAGCGTCAAGGACAGATTTGGATCCGTATTTTCCCGGATAAGCCAATCACTCGTAAGCCTGCTGACGTACGTATGGGTAAGGGTAAGGGTAGTCCAGAAGGTTTCGTGGCTCCTGTAACTCCGGGCCGTGTTATTATTGAAGCAGAAGGTGTACCTTTCGAAGTTGCAAAAGAAGCTTTGCGCCTCGCAGCTCAGAAGCTTCCTGTAACTACTAAATTTATCGTGAGACGTGACTACGATGCTCAAAACCAAAATGCTTAATAAATAAGGATTATGAAGATTGCAGAAATTAGAGAAATAGCTACCAACGAATTGGCCGAAAGAATCGAAGCAGAAGTTGCCAATTACAATCAGATGGTGTTGAATCATTCTATCTCTCCGTTGGAAAATCCTGCTCAGATTAAGCAGTTGCGTAGAACAATTGCGCGTATGAAGTCGGAATTGCGTCAGAGAGAACTTAACAAATAATAATGGTCCTCATGGAAGCTAGAAATTTAAGAAAAGAAAGAACTGGTGTTGTAGTAAGCAATAAGATGGAAAAGACCATTGTTGTTGCTGCTAAGTTCAAGGAAAAACACCCTATTTATGGTAAGTTCGTGTCTAAGACAAAGAAGTACCATGCTCACGACGAAAAGAATGACTGTAATGTAGGTGATACAGTACGCATCATGGAAACTCGTCCTTTGAGCAAAACAAAGAGATGGAGATTGGTTGAAATTGTAGAAAGAGCTAAGTAATTATGATACAAGCAGAATCCAGACTTACAGTATGTGATAACAGTGGCGCTAAGGAAGCTCTTTGTATCCGCGTTTTGGGCGGTACAAAGAGACGCTACGCTTCTGTTGGGGATGTGATCGTAGTCTCTGTTAAGAGCGTAATCCCTTCAAGTGATGTTAAAAAAGGTGCAGTTTCAAAGGCTTTGATTGTACGTACTAAGAAAGAAATCCGTCGTGCTGATGGTTCTTACATTCGTTTTGATGACAATGCTTGCGTTTTGTTGAACAACGCTGGCGAAATTAGAGGAAGTCGTATTTTTGGCCCTGTTGCAAGAGAATTGCGTGCTACTAACATGAAGGTAGTTTCACTTGCACCTGAAGTACTTTAATTTTCATAAGTATATAAAGTAATGAGTAAGTTACATATTAAGAAAGGCGATACAGTTTACGTAAACTCTGGTGAAGACAAGGGTAAAACTGGCCGCGTGTTGAAAGTTCTTGTTAAGGAAGGACGCGCTTTTGTGGAAGGTATCAACATGGTATCTAAGAGCACTAAGCCTAATGCAAAGAATCCTCAGGGAGGTATCGTTAAGCAGGAAGCTGCTATCCATATCTCTAACTTGAATGTGGTTGACCCTAAGACAGGTAAGCCGACACGTGTGGGAAGAAAAGAAAGTTCTGATGGAAGAACATTTGTTCGTTATGCTAAAAAATCAGGAGAGGAGATTTAATAATGAGTAATACTGCTAGCCTTAAGAAAGAATATGCAGAGCGCATTGCGCCTGCATTGAAGAATCAGTTCCAGTATTCTTCTACAATGCAGATTCCAGTACTCAAGAAGATCGTGATCAACATGGGCTTGGGTATGGCTGTAGCAGATAAGAAGATTATCGAAGTTGCTATCAACGAATTGACAGCAATCACTGGTCAGAAAGCCGTAGCTACCATTTCAAAGAAGGACATCGCTAACTTTAAGTTGCGTAAGAAAATGCCTGTCGGTGTGATGGTAACTTTGCGTCGTGAAAGAATGTACGAATTCCTTGAAAAGTTGGTTCGCGTTGCATTGCCACGTATCCGTGACTTCAAGGGTATCAACAGCAAGTTCGACGGTAGAGGTAACTATACTCTCGGTATTGAGGAACAAATCATTTTCCCTGAAATTAATATCGATAGTATTACAAGAATTCTCGGTATGAATATTACCTTTGTAACTTCTGCTCCGACAGATGAAGAAGGTTATGCTTTGTTGAAGGAATTCGGTTTACCATTTAAAAACTCTAAAAAAGACTAATATATTATGGCAAAAGAATCAATGAAGGCTCGTGAAGTAAAGAGAGCCAAACTTGTAGCCAAATATGCTGAAAAACGTGCTGCATTGAAGAAGATTGTTAACACAGGTGATCCTGTTGAAGCATTCGAAGCTGCTCAGAAGTTGCAGGCTATTCCTAAGAATGCTAATCCTATTCGTTTGCACAATCGTTGTAAGTTGACTGGTCGTCCAAAAGGTTATATCCGCCAATTCGGTATCTCTCGTATCCAGTTCCGCGAAATGGCCTCTAACGGTTTGATTCCAGGTGTAAAGAAAGCAAGCTGGTAAATTCATTTTATTTTTAAATATTGTCAGGGCAGTCCTGATTAATTTAATTTATTATTTATATGACAGATCCAATCGCAGATTATCTCACCAGATTGAGAAATGCAATTAGTGCAAAGCACAGAGTAGTTGAAGTGCCTGCCTCAAATTTGAAGAAGGAAATCACTAAGATCCTTTTCGACCAAGGCTACATTCTGAACTACAAGTTTGTTGAAGATGGTCCTCAGGGTACTATTAAGGTGGCTTTGAAGTATGACTCAGTAAACAAGGTTAACGCTATCAAGAAGTTGATCCGTGTATCAACTCCGGGTTTGCGTCAGTATACTGGTTACAAAGACATGCCGAGAGTAATTAACGGTTTAGGTATTGCTATAATATCTACTTCCAAAGGTGTAATGACTAACAAGCAGGCTGCTGAACTTAAGATCGGTGGTGAAGTGCTTTGTTATGTATATTAATAGGAGGATAAGCAATGTCAAGAATAGGTAAATTGCCAATTAGTATTCCTGCTGGAGTAACTGTTACTCTGAAGGATAATGTAGTTACAGTAAAGGGTCCTAAGGGTGAATTGACTCAGTTCGTTAACCCTGCTATCAATGTAGAAATTGAGGATGGCCAAGTGGTGTTGAAGGAGAATGAAAATGAATTGCTTGACAACCAAAAGCAAAGACATGCATTCCACGGTTTGTATCGTGCACTTATCAACAATATGGTAATCGGTGTTTCTCAAGGTTACAAGAAGGAACTTGAACTTGTCGGTGTAGGTTATCGTGCTTCAAACAATGGTAATATCATTGATTTCTCTTTGGGTTATACTCATAGCATCGTTATGCAGTTGCCTGCTGAAATCAAGGTAGAAACTAAGTCAGAAAGAAATAAGAATCCTCTTATTATTTTGGAATCTTGCGACAAACAATTGCTTGGTTTGGTTTGTGCAAAAATTCGCTCTTTCCGTAAGCCGGAACCTTATAAGGGTAAGGGTATTAAGTTTGTTGGCGAAGAAATTCGCAGAAAGTCTGGTAAGTCAGCCGGTGCTAAGTAATCACTATAAAATCGTATTATCATGACAACAAAAATAGAAAGACGAATTAAGATTAAATATAGAGTACGCAATAAAGTTTCAGGTACTGCTGAACGTCCGCGTATGAGTGTTTTTAGAAGTAACAAGCAGATTTACGTTCAGGTTATCGATGACTTGTCAGGTAAGACTTTGGCTTCAGCATCTTCTTTGGGTATGGAAACAATGCCTAAGAAGGAACAAGCTGCTAAGGTTGGCGAATTGATCGCTAAGAAGGCACAGGAAGCTGGTATTACAACTGTAGTATTCGACCGTAACGGTTACTTGTATCATGGGAGAATCAAAGAAGTAGCTGACGCTGCTCGTAACGGTGGACTTAAATTCTAATTAATTATGGCAGTTAATAAAGTTAAGATAACTAACGACGTTGAGTTAAAGGACAGATTGGTTGCTATCAACCGCGTTACTAAGGTAACAAAGGGTGGTAGAACATTCAGCTTCTCTGCAATTGTTGTTGTTGGAAACGAAGATGGTATCATCGGTTGGGGTCTTGGTAAGGCAGGTGAAGTTACAGCTGCTATTGCTAAGGGTGTAGAAGCCGCTAAGAAGAACTTGATTCGTGTTCCGGTTTTGAAAGGCACAGTTCCTCACGAACAGTTGGCTAAATTCGGCGGTGCTGAAGTATTCATCAAGCCAGCTTCACACGGTACTGGTGTGGTAGCAGGTGGTGCTATGCGTGCCGTTCTTGAAAGTGTAGGTATTACAGACGTTTTGGCTAAGTCAAAAGGTTCTTCTAACCCACACAACTTGGTAAAGGCTACTATCCTTGCTTTGGGCGAAATGAGAGATGCTCGCATGGTTGCTCAGAACAGAGGTGTAAGTATGGAAAAAGTATTTAGAGGATAAGGAGGAATTATGGCAACTATTAAGATTAAACAAGTTAAGAGTAGAATTGGTGCTCCTGCTGATCAGAAGAGAGTATTGGATGCACTTGGACTTCGCAAGATGAATCGCGTGGTTGAACACGAAGAAACTCCATCAATCCTTGGTATGGTAAAGAAGGTTAGTCACCTTGTAGCCATCGTTAAGTAATTCATTGTTAATAAAAAATTGATTACGATATGAATTTAAGTAATTTGAAACCTGCTGAAGGCTCTACACAGACTAGAAAAAGAATCGGCCGTGGTCCGGGTTCTGGTTTAGGTGGTACTTCTACAAGAGGTCACAAGGGTGCTAAGTCTAGATCTGGTTATAAGAAAAAGATCGGTTTTGAAGGTGGTCAGATGCCTCTTCAACGTCGTGTACCTAAATTTGGTTTTAAGAATATCAACCGTGTAGAATACAAGGCTATTAACTTGGATACTATTCAGGCTCTTGCTGAAGCAAAGAACTTGACAAAGGTTGGCATGGCTGACTTCATCGAAGCTGGCTACGTTTCTTCAAACCAGTTGGTAAAGGTTCTTGGTAACGGTAGCTTGACTACTAAGCTTGATGTTGAAGCAAACGCTTTCTCTAAGAGCGCGGTAGCTGCAATCGAAGCTGTAGGTGGTAATGCAGTAAAACTCTGATTCAATGAGAAAATCTATTGAAACATTGAAGAATATATGGAAAATTGAGGATCTGAGACAAAGGATCCTCATTACTATATTATTCGTCGCAATTTATCGGTTTGGATCTTATGTGGTTCTACCAGGTATTAATCCAGCAATGTTGACTCAGTTGCATCAACAGACAAGTGAAGGTTTGTTGGCGCTGTTGAACATGTTCTCAGGTGGAGCTTTCTCTAATGCGTCTATTTTCGCATTGGGGATTATGCCGTATATCTCGGCATCAATTGTTATTCAACTTTTAGCGATTGCTGTTCCGTACTTTCAGAAAATCCAACGTGAAGGTGAAAGTGGCAGACGTAAAATTAATCAATATACCCGTATATTGACAATTGCTATTCTAATTGTTCAAGCTCCTTCTTATTTGATGAACTTGAAAATGCAGGCTGGCCCGTCACTTAATGCTTCATTAGATTGGACATTCTTTATTATTACTTCAACAATCATCTTGGCCGCAGGTAGTATGTTTATCTTGTGGTTGGGTGAAAGAATTACAGACAAGGGTATTGGTAATGGTATTTCATTCATTATCTTGATTGGTATCATTGCTCGTTTGCCACAGTCTTTGTTCCAAGAAGTAGTTTCTCGACTTTCTTCTCCAGGTGCAGGTGGTATTGTGATGTTCTTGTTGGAAATTGTATTCTTGTTGTTCGTTATCGCATTTGCAATTATGTTGGTACGCGGTGTACGTAAGGTGCCTGTACAATATGCAAAGCGTCTCGTTGGTAACAAGCAATATGGTGGTGCAAGACAGTACATTCCTTTGAAGGTGAATGCTGCTAACGTAATGCCTATCATCTTTGCTCAGGCAATCATGTTTATTCCTATTACGTTGGTTGGTTTCTCTGAAGCTGCTAGTGCAAGTGGTATTGTACGTGCATTCGTAGATCACACTAGCTTCTGGTATAATTTTGTATTTGCGTTGTTGATTATTGTGTTTACTTATTTCTATACAGCTATCACAATCAATCCAACTCAGATGGCAGAAGATATGAAGAGAAACAACGGTTTTATTCCAGGAATCAAACCGGGTAAGAATACAGCTGAGTATATAGATGCGATTATGTCTCGTATTACTTTGCCGGGTTCTATTTTCTTGGCTATTGTAGCTATTTTGCCTGCTTTTGCCGGTTTGTTCGGTGTTCAGGCTGAATTCGCTCAATTCTTCGGTGGTACATCACTTTTGATTTTGGTGGGTGTAGTTTTGGATACTCTCCAACAAGTAGAAAGTCATTTGTTGATGCGTCACTATGACGGACTCTTGAGTTCAGGAAGAATTAAGGGACGTAATGTTTCTGCATATTAATTAGTCTGAGATGATATTTCTTAAGACAGATGATGAAATAGAACTTCTTCGCCAGAGTAACTTATTAGTTGGAAAAACTCTGGCAGAAGTTGCTAAATTGATAAAACCTGGTGTTACAACCAAGGAACTTGATAAAGTAGCTGAAGAGTTCATCAGAGATCATGGTGCTATTCCTACTTTCAAGGGTTATCCCAGTCCGTACGGCGGACCATTTCCTGGTACATTATGTACTTCGGTAAATGAACAGGTTGTACATGGTATACCCAATGACGTACCTCTGAAAGATGGTGATATTATTTCTGTCGATTGTGGTACACTCTTGAATGGTTTTTGTGGAGATTCTGCATATACCTTCTGTGTAGGTGAAGTTGATCCGGAGATTAAGGAACTGCTTCGTACAACCAAGGAGGCCTTGTATTTAGGAATTGAAAATGCTGTTCATGGGAAGCGTTTGGGTGATATAGGTTTTGCTATCCAATCACATTGTGAAGCAAAATCTTATGGAGTGGTAAGAGAATTTGTTGGACACGGTATTGGTCGCGAAATGCACGAAGATCCCCAGGTACCGAATTATGGTAAAAGAGGATCGGGAACCATGCTGAAAAAAGGAATGTGTCTTGCTATTGAGCCGATGATTACACAAGGCAGTCGCCAGATAGTTATGGAGCGAGATGGTTGGACAGTTCGGACAAAGGACCGCAAATTCGCTGCACATTTTGAACATACCGTTGCAGTAGGAATGGGAAAAGCAGATATTTTATCATCGTTTGAATATATTGAACAAGTATTAGGAGATAAATCAATTTAATATGGCAAAGCAATCCGCAATAGAACAAGATGGAGTTATCGTAGAAGCATTGTCTAACGCAATGTTTCGTGTTGAACTGGAAAATGGACATGAAATCACTGCCCATATTTCTGGAAAAATGAGAATGCATTACATTAAAATATTGCCCGGAGATAAGGTAAGAGTAGAGATGTCTCCTTATGACTTATCTAAAGGAAGAATCTGTTTTAGATACAAATAAAAAATATAAGATATGAAAGTAAGAGCATCATTAAAGAAGCGTACAGCGGACTGTAAGATCGTAAGACGCAATGGCCGTTTGTATGTTATTAACAAAAAGAATCCTAAGTATAAACAACGTCAAGGATAAATTTATTATTTTTGCAAAAAAAATAATTTAGTATATGGCTATAAGAATAGTTGGTGTAGATTTGCCTCAAAATAAGAGAGGCGAGATTGCGTTGACCTATGTATATGGTATCGGACGCAGCAGTTCAGCAAAGATTTTGGATAAGGCTGGTGTTGACAGAGACTTGAAGGTTAAGGACTGGACAGATGATCAGGCAGCTAAGATTCGTGAAATTATTGGTGCTGAATACAAAGTAGAAGGTGATCTTCGTTCAGAAGTGCAATTGAACATCAAGCGATTGATGGATATTGGTTGCTATCGCGGTGTACGTCATCGTATTGGTTTGCCAGTTCGTGGACAAAGCACTAAGAATAACGCTCGTACTCGTAAGGGTAGAAAGAAAACAGTTGCAAATAAGAAAAAAGCTACTAAATAATAATTGTTGATATGGCAAAAAAAACAGTCGCAGCGAAGAAAAGAAATGTGAAGGTTGATGCTAATGGACAGTTGCACGTTCATTCTTCATTCAACAACATCATTGTTTCTTTGGCAAACAGTGAAGGTCAGATTATCTCTTGGTCTTCAGCAGGTAAGATGGGTTTTAGAGGTTCTAAGAAGAACACTCCTTATGCAGCACAGATGGCTGCACAAGATTGCGCTAAGGTAGCGTTTGATCTTGGCTTGAGAAAGGTGAAGGCATACGTTAAGGGTCCAGGTAACGGTCGTGAATCTGCTATCAGAACTATTCATGGTGCAGGTATTGAAGTTACTGAAATCATCGACGTAACTCCGCTTCCACACAATGGTTGTCGTCCTCCTAAGAGAAGAAGAGTATAATAGATAACCCTATTTTTATGAAACTTGATTTTGTTAATAATGGATTGCACTTCCTTTCTGTAATCGCGGCTGCAACAAATTAAGTTCATTAGTAACAATTAAATTAGAAAAGAAATGGCTAGATATACTGGACCAAAATCAAGAATTGCCCGTAAATTCGGTGAAGCTATCTTTGGAGCAGATAAGGTATTGTCAAAGAAGAACTATCCTCCAGGACAGCATGGTAACAACAGAAGAAAGAAAACTTCTGAATATGGTGTCATGTTGGCTGAAAAGCAAAAAGCTAAGTATACATACGGTGTATTGGAAAAACAATTCCGTAACTTGTTTGAAAAGGCTGCAAGTGCTCCTGGTATTACCGGTGAAGTATTGCTTCAGAGCCTCGAAGCTCGCCTTGACAACGTAGTGTTCCGTTTGGGTATTGCTCCTACACGTGCTGCTGCTCGTCAGTTGGTAAGCCACAAGCACATTACAGTTGATGGACAGGTAGTTAACATCCCGTCTTATTCTGTAAAGGCTGGTCAGATTGTAGGTGTTCGTGAAAGATCTAAGTCTTTGGAAGTGATCGCTAATTCACTTGCTGGATTTAATCATAGCAAATATCCTTGGTTGGAATGGGATGAAACAGTAAAGGCTGGTAAGTATTTGCACACTCCAGAAAGAGCTGACATTCCTGAAAACATTAAAGAACACTTGATCGTTGAATTGTACTCTAAATAATAATTAATTTCATGGCGATATTAGCATTTCAAAAACCTGATAAAGTATTAATGTTGGAAGCGGATTCCAAATTCGGCAAGTTCGAATTCCGTCCGCTTGAGCCCGGTTTCGGTATTACCGTAGGTAATGCTTTGCGCCGTATTCTTCTTTCTTCATTGGAAGGTTTTGCTATCAATACTATCAAGATTGAAGGCGTAGAACATGAGTTCGCTACTGTTCCAGGTGTAAAGGAAGATGTTACCAACATTATCTTGAATCTGAAGCAAGTTAGATTCAAGCAAGTAGTAGAAGAATTTGAAAGCGAAAAGGTAACTATTTCGATTGAAAATTCAAGTGAATTTAAAGCAGGTGATATAAGCAAATATTTGACTGGATTTGAAGTGTTAAATCCTGAATTGGTTATTTGCCATTTAGATTCAAAAGCGACATTACAGATGGATATTACCATTAACAAGGGTCGCGGTTATGTTCCAGCAGATGAAAATCGTGAACACTGTACCGATGTTAATGTAATTCCTATTGATTCTATTTACACACCGATACGTAATGTAAAGTACCAAGTAGAAAACTTCCGTGTAGAACAGAAGACTGACTACGAAAAGTTGGTATTGGAAATTACTACCGATGGTTCCATTCACCCGAAGGACGCTTTGAAGGAAGCAGCTAAGATTCTGATTTATCACTTCATGCTCTTCTCTGATGAAAAGATCACTCTTGAAACATCAGACGTTGACGGCAACGAAGAATTTGATGAAGAAGTATTGCATATGCGTCAGTTGCTTAAGACTAAGCTCGTTGATATGGACCTCTCAGTTCGTGCCTTGAACTGCTTGAAGGCTGCTGATGTTGAAACATTGGGCGACCTCGTTCAGTTTAACAAGACAGATTTGTTGAAGTTCAGAAACTTCGGTAAGAAATCGCTCACGGAGCTTGATGATTTGCTCGAGAGTCTGAATCTTTCGTTTGGAACAGATATTTCTAAGTATAAATTAGATAAAGAATAAAAAATGAGACATAATAAGAAATTCAATCATTTGGGTCGTACTGCTTCTCACAGAAACGCTATGTTGGCTAACATGGCATGTTCTTTGATCAAGCACAAAAGAATCACTACGACTGTTGCAAAGGCTAAGGCTTTGAAGAAGTTCGTTGAGCCTTTGATCACTAAGTCTAAAGATGACACTACAAACTCTCGTCGTGTTGTATTTAGCAACTTGCAAGACAAATTCGCTGTAACAGAATTGTTCAAGGAAATCTCTGTAAAGGTTGCTGACCGTCCGGGTGGTTACACTCGTATCATCAAGACTGGTCACCGTTTGGGTGACAACGCAGAAATGTGTTTCATCGAATTGGTAGACTATGATGAAAACATGGCTAAGACAGCTGCTGCTAAGAAGACAACTCGTACTCGTCGTTCTAAGAAGAATGCTGCTGAAGCAACTACAGAAGAAGCTCCAAAGGCTGAATAATCTGTACCAACTATATACAATAAGAGGATGTGCTTAAATGCGCATCCTCTTTTTTTATAGCCTTTTTTTCTGCATGAAATACTTTTTAACGGGATTGGTATATGGAGATCATCTGAAAACGATACTTTTGTAGTGTATTAATTAGAACTGATTAGATATGAAAAAGATTCTTCTGTTGTTGGCTGTCGTTTTTACGATGTCCTCGTGTTATACTACTTCTATGCAGGGAAGTCCAGCTGCCGTTTCTGCGGGTGCTTCGATTGGTGGCGTTTTAGGCTCAATAGTGGGAGATAGAGCCGGTGGTTGGCAAGGTTCCCAGTTTGGGGCTTTGGTAGGTACGGTGGCCGGTGCTGCCATTGGTAATGCTGTGACTACTCCTCGTCAAGAAAGAGTCGTTGTAGAAGAGCGTTATCCGGAACGTATCCCTTCGGAATCCTACTATGCTCCATCAGGTCTTCGGATAACCAATATTCGTTTCATTGATGATAATCGGAATCACACTATTGATGCTGAGGAAAATTGCAAATTAGTCTTTGATATCGTGAATGAGGGTGATGTTTCTGCCTATAATATTACTCCAGTTATTGAAGAGATGACTGGTTTGAAACATCTGGCTGTTTCTCCGTCTGCTCAGATATCGTATTTGCCGCAAGGGGATAGGGTGCGGTATACGGCTACTATTGCCGGTGGAAAGCGTTTAAAGACTGGAGAGGCTGTATTTCGGGTATATACTACAGAGAGTAATGGTGCAGTGAGTGAAGCCCATGAATTTACGCTTCCTACAGCCAAGAGATAGTAATAAGAAATAGGGGTGAAAATCACCCCTCTTGTCATTTCTTATACTTTTCCAATTCCGGAAGATATTTCTTGATGTCATTGATACGAGTTGCGTCACTTGGATGCGTACTCATGAATTCCGGTATCGAGGCACCGTTAGCCGACATCTTCTGCCAGAAGGTGATAGCAGTATTCGGGTTATATCCAGCCATGGTCATGAAGATTAACCCCATGTAGTCGGCTTCTGACTCGTGTTTACGAGAGAAGGGGAGTGTTACTCCATATTGGGCGCCGAGACCATAGACTGTGTTACCAATCTTCTGGATACTTTCTGATTTTTTGCTTAGAGCCTGTCCTACAACTTGTGCACCATATTCAGCAAGTAATTGTTGGCTGATTCGCTCGTTACTATGCTTGGCTACGGCATGAGCCACTTCGTGACCGACTACCACTGCCAATTCATCATCCGATGAACAAATATTCAGCAATCCTTCGTACACTACAATCTTACCGCCGGGCATACAGAAGGCATTCACTTGATTATCCTTCACCAGATTGAATTCCCAGGCGAAATTCTGTACTTCATTGGCCAAACCATTGTTCTTCAAATACTGTTCGGTAGCAGCAGCGATTTTCTTTCCTACACGAGTAACCATTGCTTTCCCTTTGGTATTGGTAGAAATCGGTGCCGACTTCATGTATTCCGAATATTGTGTCAAACTAGAAGTTATTACTTCTGAATCGGATACCAATAACAATTGGCTTCTACCGGTAACGGGTACACTTCCGCAACTACTCAATAGGAGCAATGCGCTAACGAATAATCCTGTAATTTTTTTCATGTCTATTCTTTTTATTAATTTCTAATCGGTAAGCGTAACCAGATCCACTTCGGGATCAATCGCCAGAAGCCTACCAGTAATCTGAATTTCCAGTCGATGATGGCTACTCGTTTTTTCTTTTCGATGGCGCTAACGATATCCAAAGCGACTATCGGAGCTTCCATTAGCATCGGATATTTCTTCTGGTTGTTAAGTAATGGTGTAGCTACGAATCCCGGGCGGATATCTGTAAACTGGATGTTCAACTTCTTCATGCGGGCCAATTGATCAAGGGCATCCATGTAGATGTTCTGGAAACCTTTGGTAGCCGAGTAGGCAGGTGCTGCTCCTAATCCTTTGGTGCCTGCTATCGAGCTGATGACCGCCAGATGTCCGTGGCCTTGCTGCTCGAAGTAGTGGAAGGCTGCATTGGTCATACGGATAAAACCTTCCACGTTGGTAGCAGCGGTAGCCAATTCAAGTCCTGTTTCAAGAGTCGGGTTTTGTTTTCCGATACCTGAACTAAGTAGAAACACATCCATACCACCCACTTGTTCAATCAAGGCATGCAGTTTCTCTGGAGCATCTTCTTGGGTGACGTCCAACGTTTGTGCATACACTTGTTCCGGATATTCCGCACGAAGCGATTCCAATTCTGCTTCCCGGCGTCCGGCTACACCCACTTTCCATCCTTGGGCGATATAAATGAGAGCTACTTCACGGCCAATACCGGAAGTAGCTCCAATGATGATAACTTTCTTGTCCATACGCTTACTTTACACAAGCCATTGCCTGTTCCAAATCGGCGATGATGTCGTTTGCGTCTTCAATACCTACCGACAGACGGATCAAGTCTGGAGCAACACCGGCTTCTATCAACTGTTCGTCGGTGAGCTGACGGTGGGTATGACTGGCTGGATGAAGTACACAAGTACGGGCGTCTGCCACGTGAGTTACGATGCAAGCCAACTTCAAGCTATCCATGAATTGGATGGCTTCTTCACGGCTACCCTTCAAACCGAAGGCAATCACACCGCAAGAACCGTTCGGCATGTACTTCTGAGTCAATTCGTAATACTTGCTGCTCTTCAGACCGCAATAGTTCACCCAAGCCACCTGTGGGTTCGCTTCCAACCATTCCGCTACCTTCTGTGCATTCTCACAGTGGCGAGGCATACGGAGGTGAAGGGTTTCCAAACCGAGGTTCAAGAGGAAAGCATTCTGTGGAGACTGGATAGAACCGAGGTCACGCATCAATTGGGCGGTTGCCTTGGTCATATAAGCCATCTTGCCGAATGCCTTGGTGTAGGTCAAACCATGATATGATTCGTCTGGAGTAGTCAAGCCCGGGAACTTGTCTGCATGGGCTTCCCAATCGAAGTTACCGCTATCTACAATTACACCGCCCACAGCAGTTGCATGGCCGTCCATGTATTTGGTAGTAGAGTGAGTCACGATATCGGCTCCCCATTCGAACGGGCGACAATTGATAGGAGTAGCAAATGTATTGTCTACAATCAAAGGAACTCCGTTCTTGTGAGCAATGCGGGCGAACTTTTCGATGTCAAGTACGTCGATGCTCGGGTTCGAGATAGTTTCACCGAACAAAGCCTTGGTATTCGGTTGGAATGCTTTTTGCAATTCTTCTTCCGGTGCATTGATGTCTACGAAGGTACATTCGATGCCGAGTTTCTTCATGGTTACGGCAAACAGATTGAATGTACCGCCATAGATAGTCGAAGCACATACGAAGTGGTCGCCGGCCTGACAGATGTTGAAGATAGCGTAGAAGTTGGCAGCCTGGCCTGATGAAGTCAGCATAGCACCTACACCACCTTCGAGAGCAGCAATCTTAGCCGCTACGGCATCGTTGGTCGGGTTTTGCAAACGAGTATAGAAATAACCGCTATCTTCGAGGTCGAAGAGACGGGCCATCTGTTCGCTGGTGTCATACTTGAAAGTTGTACTTTGGTAAATAGGGAGTACGCGTGGTTCTCCTTTGGATGGTGTCCATCCGCCTTGCACGCAAAGGGTAGCAGGGCTAACGTTTTTCTTTTCCATATATGTGATTGTTTATATTGTCTATTTTTCTGAAAACGATGCAAAAGTAAGAAATTCCTCTAATTTAATGCCATTTTATTAGGAATATGTGTTACTTTTGCAGTAAACTAATAATTAACAATATGGAGGAAGATATAAAATTCAATCATTTCATGCCCGCTCAGATACGTTTCAGCGATGTGGATCAGTTCGGACATGTAAATAATTCGGTGTACTTCTCTTTGTACGACTTGGCAAAAACCACTTATTTCAAGGAAGTGTTGGGCATGGAAGAATGGGGTGATGTGGTGGTCGTGGTGGCCAACATCAATGCCAATTTCCTGATGCCGGTATTCTTCTCGGACGGGATTGAGATTGAAACCGCTACGGTTCAGTTGGGTAACAAGAGTTTTACGTTGTTGCAACGTGCGGTGGTAAAAGGAACGGGAGAGGTGAAGTGCGAGTGCCGTACCACTTTGGTGATGTATGACTTGCTGACCAAGGAGCCGACACCGATACCGGAACATTACAAGAATGCGATTTGCCAGTTTGAAGGCAAGACGTTGGAAGAATTAGCGAAGAAGTAAGAGTACTTCTTCGCTTTTTTTGATAAAAGACATTATTGTCTATGTATTTGCGATTCTGAAAGGAAGTAAGTATATTTGCGAAAGTTAATATTAAATTTAGATAAAGAGTACATGAAAGACAAGAAGTTTTATCCATGGGTAGTCGTAGGACTATTGTGGGTGGTGGCCCTTTTGAACTATATGGACCGCCAGATGCTTTCTACCATGCAGGAAGCAATGAAATTGGACATTGTTGAGTTGCAAAAGGCCGAAATGTTCGGTGTGCTGATGGCTGTATTCTTGTGGATTTACGGTTTCATGAGCCCGGTAGCAGGTATGATTGCCGATAAGGTAAGCCGTAAGTGGTTGATTGTTGGTAGTTTGTTCGTTTGGTCGGCTGTAACTTATTTGATGGGCTATGCTGCTGATTTCAACCAACTTTTGATTCTCCGTGCTTCGATGGGTATCAGTGAAGCACTCTATATTCCTTCTGCTCTTTCATTGATTGCCGACTGGCACGAAGGCAAGTCGCGTTCACTCGCTATCGGTATTCACATGACCGGTCTTTATACAGGTCAGGCTATCGGTGGTTTCGGTGCTACATTGGCGGCTGCTCTTTCTTGGCAACAGGCATTCCACTGGTTCGGTATTGTAGGTGTGGTTTATTCAATTGTGTTGATTTTGTTCTTGCACGAAAAATCGAACCACAATAAGGCTGAGAAGCCGGCTCCGGAAGCTGCCACCAAGAAGGCAAATCCGTTTGCCGGTTTGGGTATCGTATTGACTAACTGGGCATTCTGGGTAATCTTGTTCTACTTCGCAGCTCCGAGTCTTCCGGGTTGGGCTACCAAGAACTGGTTGCCGACCTTGTTCGCAGAAAGCTTGAATATCCCGATGTCTGAAGCCGGTCCTATCTCTACTATCACTATTGCTTTGTCATCGTTTGTCGGTGTGATTGTGGGTGGTATCCTTTCTGACAAGTGGGTACAGAAGAACATCCGTGGCCGTGTCTATACCGGTGCTATCGGTTTGGGTATGACCATTCCGGCATTGGCTTTGTTGGGCTTCGGTAGCAGTTTTGCGGCAGTAGTAGGTGCAGGTTTGTTGTTTGGTGTGGGTTATGGTATCTTCGATGCCAACAATATGCCTATCCTTTGCCAGTTCATCTCGGCTAAGTATCGTGCGACTGCATACGGTGTGATGAACATGGTGGGTGTGTTTGCCGGTGCGGCTGTGACTCAGGTGCTTGGCGCTTGGACCGATGGCGGTAACTTGGGTATGGGCTTCGCGATGTTGAGTATCGTGGTGGCTGTAGCCTTGGCTTTGCAGTTGTTCTGCTTGAAACCGAAGACTGATAACATGGAATAAAAATAAACGGTATGATCGTATCAAACTTACAGAATAGTGCACGGGTGGAGAGCCTCCACCCGCTGTTCAAGCAACTCTTTGACTATGTAAAGGCAAACGATTTGCTGAATGCGCCTCTTGGACGCATCGAATTGGATGGTGACAACTTGTTCATCAACAATGTGAATCCGGAATGTATCGCTGCTGAAAAGCAAGTGCTCGAAATGCACCGTGACTACATCGATGTGCATATCCTCCTTACCGGTAAGGAAACAATCGGTTGGAAGGCGATCGAGGACTTGAAGAATATCACTCAGGAGTATCAGAAGGAAGGCGACTGCGCCTTGTCGGATGACCAGCCGACTACCTATGTAACTCTCCAACCGGGTGAGTTCTGCATCGTCTATCCGGAAGATCCGCATGCTCCGATTATCGGCGAAGGTAAAATCAGAAAATTAATTGGTAAAGTTAAACTCTAATAGATAAAGATATTATGGAAAAGATTATTGGTCTTATTGACGCTCCTTTTACTCCGTTCTATGAAAACGGTGAAGTGAACTTGGAACCGATTCCTGCATATGCAGCGATGTTGCAAAAGAATGGTTTGCAGGGTGTATTTATCAATGGTTCATCGGGTGAAGGTTACATGTTGACCGACGAAGAACGTATGAAGTTGGCTGAAGCTTGGGTAGCTGCTGCTCCGGAAGGCTTCAAGGTGATTGTTCACGTAGGTAGCTGCTGTGTGAAGGCTAGCCGCAAGTTGGCTGAACACGCTCAGAAGATCGGTGCTTGGGGTATTGGTGCTATGGCTCCTCCGTTCCCGAAGATTGGCCGTATCGAAGAATTGGTGAAGTACATCGAAGAAATCGCTTGCGGTGCTCCTGAACTTCCGTTCTATTACTATCATATCCCAGCTTTCAACGGTGCATTCCTTCCAATGGTGAAGTTGCTCGAAGCAGTAGACGGCCGTGTGCCTAACTTCGCTGGTATCAAGTATACTTTCGAAAGCATCTATGAATACAACCAATGCCGTTTGTATAAGGATGGTAAGTTCGATATGCTCCACGGTCAGGATGAAACTATCCTTCCTTCATTGGCAATGGGTGGTGCTCAAGGCGGTATCGGTGGTACTACTAACTACAATGGTAAGGAATTGGTAGGCATCATCGAAGCTTGGAAGGCTGGTGACTTGGAATTGGCTCGCGAACGCCAGAACTTCTCTCAGGAAGTGATCAACGTAATCTGCCACTATCGTGGTAACATCGTGGGTGGTAAGCGCATCATGAAGCTCATCGGTTTGGATTTGGGTAAGAACCGTACTCCGTTCCAGAACATGACTGATGAAGAAGAAGCAGCTATGAAGGCTGAATTGGAAGCTATCAACTTCTTTGAACGTTGCAATAAATTCTAATTGAAAACTATGGATGTAAAGAAATACTTGTCAGAATGGTCTGCATGTTACCGCAAGGATTTTGTGGAAAACATCATGCCTTTCTGGATGAAGAATGGTCTGGACCGCAAGCATGGTGGTGTATACACTTGCTTGGATCGTGACGGTGGCTTGATGGATACTACCAAGTCGGTATGGTTCCAGGGCCGTTTCGGTTTCATCGCAGCATACGCATATAACAATATCGAGCAGAATCCGGAATGGCTCGCTGCATCGAAGAGTTGTATCGACTTTATCGAAGCGCACTGCTTTGATACTGACGGACATATGTTCTTCGAAGTGATGGAAGACGGTACTCCGCTCCGTAAGCGTCGTTACGTATTCTCGGAAGGTTTTGCTGCCATTGCCATGTCGGAATATTCCATTGCATCGGGCGACAAGACTTACGCTCAGAAGGCGCTCGACTTGTTCAAGCGCATCATGTACATGCTTGATACTCCGGGCTTCCTGACTCCGAAGTACCTCGATACCATGAAGTCGCAAGGTCATTCTATCACCATGATTCTGGTGAATACAGCAGCCCGTATCCGTGCAGCTATCGATGATCCTATCTTGACAGAACAGATTGACCGTTCTATCAAGGCGTTGCGTGAAAACTTCATGCATCCGGAATTCAAGGCGTTGCTCGAAATGGTTGGCCCGAACGGTGAATTCATCGACAATATCAATGGTCGTTTGATCAATCCGGGTCACTGTATCGAAACTGCTTGGTTCATCTTGGAAGAAGCGAAGTACCGCAATTGGGATAAGGACTTGGTGGAAATGGCTACTACTATCCTCGACTGGTCTTGGGACTGGGGTTGGGACGAACAATACGGTGGTATCATCAACTTCCGCGATTGCAAAGGATTCCCGCAACAAGACTATTCACAGGACATGAAGTTCTGGTGGCCGCAGTGTGAAACCATTATTGCTGCTCTCTATGCTTATCAGGCTACTGGTGATGAAAAGTACTTGGAAATGCATAAGAAGATTAGCGACTGGACTTACGCACACTTCCCAGATAAGGAATATCCGGAATGGTATGGTTACTTGCATCGTGACGGTACCGTGGCACAACCGGCGAAGGGTAATATCTTCAAGGGTCCGTTCCACATTCCTAGAATGATGATTCGTTGCCACACTTTGTGTAATGAAATCCTTGGATAAGAAATAGTAAATGCCGCTCATAAAGGGCGGCATTTCTTTTTAGGGTATATATACAAAAAAAAGAAGCCTTTTAAAGACTTCTTGACTTCGTCGGAAAGAGGCGACTCGAACGCCCGACCCCTACGTCCCGAACGTAGTGCGCTACCAACTGCGCTACTTTCCGATCGCTTTCGCAAGTGGTGCCACCAGGAATCGAACCGGGGACACAAGGATTTTCAGTCCTTTGCTCTACCAACTGAGCTATGGCAC
>ERZ808026.40-NODE-40-length-21428-cov-4.430472_pt1 | contig 21428 bp, 15 predicted proteins | sample MGYA00380182_ERZ808026 | MGnify/ENA primary metagenome ERZ808026 (study PRJEB31490, sample SAMN06133376) | cow dung metagenome | isolation source: H9 | host: cow | place: China: Chengdu | collected 2015-05 ... | reverse complement strand
CATATTCCCATTCTCTTGGATACATAATTTTATACTCAGAATTTGCAAATCTTTCATCCAATAACAGTACTACTCCTTTATCCTCCATGGTTCGAATTACTCTTCCAGCTGCCTGTAAAACTTTATTCATTCCCGGATAAAGATAAGCATAATCAAATCCCCCAAGTCCCCTTGTATCGAAATACTGCTTTAGGATTTCTCTTTCTGTACAGACCTTCGGCAAACCGGTTCCTACAATGATTGCTCCAATCAGCTTCTCTTCAGTCAAATCAATTCCTTCTGAAAAAATTCCTCCCATGACACAGAATCCCAGCAGTGATTTTCCCTGCCCTTTTTCAAATTCAGCCAGAAACTGCTCCCGTTCTTCTTCTGACATGTTAATACCTTGCAGCTTACAGATACATCCTCTTGCCACACCGGATGCAGCAAAGGCTCCATAAACATTTTCCATCATTTCATAAGATGGAAAGAATACAAAGTAATTGCCCTTGCGGTTCTTCACAGTTTCTTCAATGTATCTGCTGATTTTCTCATATTCTCTTTGACCTCTGCGGCTATATTTGCTTGTTACGTCATTTCCGATGAATATCAGCTGATTTTCCGATGGAAAACAGGAGGTTGCATAAACTGCATAATCTTCTATCTCACCACTTAGCAGTTCCTTGTAATACTGGATTGGCAGAAATGTAGCCGAAAAAAAGACGCATCCCCTTCCATGCTGTAAATATTCCTTCAGTCGATTTGCCGGATGAATACAGAATAAATTCAATCGAAACTTCCCATCCGGGCACATCTGGGAATAAATGGTATAGCTCTCATCCAATACATCATAAGTATTCAAAAAAGTACGAAGGTTCAGATAAAATTCCGTTACACTCTTTTTAATTTCTGCATCCTCTGCGATTTCCAGATATTCCTGAATTTCGCCTGACAAGCTTAACAGCTGCAAATATAATGCATTGATATCTTTTAAAATCTCATAATGTTCACATTCCCTCTTTAATTCCAAAAGATGGGTATTGCTTTTATTTAACTGTTTTTCTACTTTCGGGGCCTTTCCTTTCAGCAGTCTTTTTAATTCAAGAAAGTCCTCCTTACAAACAGAAGCACTGTACATATTTCTGGCACGTTCTACCAGATTATGGGCTTCGTCTATGAGAAAAATATAGTCTTCCTTTGCTCCTTCATAGAAAAATCTCTTTAAATGTGCTCTTGGATCAAAGGCATAATTATAATCGCAGATGACCGTATCCACCCAGGAAGACACATCAAGGCTTAACTCAAAGGGACAAACCTGCCATTTTATCGCATGTTCCTGCAGAGCCTCCCTCGACATCTGATCGTTGTCTGTATTTAAAATTTCAAAAACCGCGTCATTGACCCTGTCAAAATGACCTTTGGCATAGGGGCAGGCTTCGGGATTGCAATTTACTTCCTCACAAAAGCACATTTTCTCTTTTGCAGTCAGGAGCACAGATTTCATGCGCAGATTATGTTCCCTCAACAAGTCCAGACAGCTGGCCGCCACGGTTCTTGTAATGGTTTTGGCAGTCAAATAGAAAATCTTATCACTTAACCCCTCACCCATGGCTTTCACGGAGGGAAACATGGCCGCCAGAGTCTTTCCGGTTCCGGTAGGCGCCTGAATAAAAAGTCTCTTTTCTCTGAAAATACTTCTGTAAACACTGCCAGCCAGCTCCTTCTGACCCTCCCTGTATTCATAGGGAAACTGCAATTGTTTGATACTGCTGTTTCGAATCTGTTTCCACTCATAACGAAACTCGGCCCATTTTTTATATTCTAAGACAAGGTTCCCAAACCATTTCGTAAGTTCTTCTATTGTATAATGTTCATAAAAATAAAGCTTTTGCTCCGTATCCAGATTTACATAGGTCATCTGAATATCCATCTCACTTTTTTGATTTTGCACACCATAAATGTATGCATAGCATTTTGCCTGTGCCAAATGTACCGGCACCGGTTCTTTTAAATATTCAAGGCTTTTGTAAATTCCCTTGATTTCATCAATGGTTACGGGATTTCCGCCAATCACGCCATCTGCCCGGCCTTCCACCTGCAGATCAAATTTTTCCATCGGAATCAGGTATTTCAGGCTTACTTCCGCATGATAATCTGAACCCATGCTGCGCTGGATTTTCCGATGGATTCTTGCACCGGCAAGCATACTTTCTGAATCCCTTTTGCCTCCCACACGATTGTCAATATCGCCGGAACGCAGGATAAATTCTACCAATTCTCTTACTGAAATTTTGACAAGCTCCCGTTCCATGATCAAAATCCTTTCTATTCTATGAACTCTGTCATTTTATCACGGAATTTTAACGGCAACAACTGCTTTTGCAGGCTCTCATTTCTTCTGGCTTCTATAGCAATGCTTTTGGTAAATGCTTTCCACATAGCCCGGTAATCATCCTCTTCCATGGAAAGCTGACTTCGAACCTCTTCAGCGATCTTCATATCCTCCAGGATCATCCAGCCCTTTCCAGCTCTGTGAATGGCAAACTTGTCTCTCCTCTCATCGTAGATGATCCAGTTTTCCTCCGGATAGCGGTTGGCAAAATGAGGAGCAATCAGTGGAAGCACTTCATTTTCCGGCTTAATATCCGCATAAAGGATCCCGCCTGCCAGCTCTGTAAACCTTACAAATCCCATAAAGCGGTGTGCCTCATTCCATGTTTTTTTCGCCAGATCAAGAACCGTACAGACATAATCCTTTGTCTGACAGTTCATTACATTCTGCTTCTTTGGTAAATGCAGTCCCAAAACAACGGTTTTAAAAATTGCATTTGCTTTTCGCTTATCCCAGCTTGCTGCTGCCTGACAAATACAGTCATGAGCCTCCAGCCCCAATTCCCGACGGATTGTACGAAGCACTTTTTCCGCCTTTTCTCCGTCCGGCTCTACCTCTACATAATCTGCAAAAAGTTCTCTGTCCATTTCTGTTTCCATTTGTAATTTTACATTTTCAAATCCCAGTCTGCTGGCATAGGCCTCATACACACCGGTCATGATGCCTTCCAGACTGTTCCTGCACAAAAAGATTGTCATCGAACAACGATAGCTGTTTATAGGTCACATTTTCGGTCAAATGTGCCGGCAGCTTCTCCTTTACTCCTAATAATTGTCTGGTAATATAATCCTCCTCAATTTTGAGAGGATACATCTGTTTTCCTTTACAGGTAATAAAATAAATGGCACGTTTTAAAACCACACCGATACGTTTCAGATCCGTAAAGTCCAATGTCCCCATCTTGCGTGCCTTTACAATGCGCAGAGCGGACTTATTCCCGATTCCCGGAACACGCAGCAGCATATGATAATCTGCCGTGTTAATCTCTACCGGAAAATTTTCCAAATGCCGCAGTGCCCAGTCGCATTTAGGGTCGAAATAGACATTGAAATTGGGATGTTTTTCATCCAGCAGTTCCCTTGCTTCAAACTCATAAAACCGCAAAAGCCAGTCAGCCTGATAAAGTCTGTGTTCCCTAAGAAGAGGCGGACCATCCAAAGTCGCCGGAAGCAGCTTATCCTGATTGACGTTAACAAAGGCGGAATAGAACACTCTTTTTAAATCAAATTTCTGATATAAACTTTCTGCTACTGATACAATCTCCAGGTCCGACTCCCGGGTAGCTCCGATAATCATCTGCGTGCTCTGACCAGCCGGCACAAACCTGGGCGCACCACGATACAGCATTAGTTCATTTTTGTTTTCCTCCCTGCGAAGCTGCACCTGACGCATGGGCCTTAGAATGGCCTTTCTGGATTTATTAGGCGCCAGTGCCTTTAAGCTTTCTGCCGTTGGAAGTTCCAGATTCACACTCATACGGTCCGCATAAAAGCCCGCCAGTTCAATCAGCCTCTCATCGGCTCCCGGAATGGCCTTCACATGAATGTATCCGTGAAACCTATGGTCTTCCCGAAGCATTTTCAGTGTTTTGCAAATCAGTTCCATGGTATAATCAGGACTTTTTAAGATTCCGGAACTAAGAAACAATCCCTCAATATAATTTCTGCGATAAAAGCCCAGGACCAGTTCACAGACCTCCTCAGGAGTAAAACTGGTACGGACCACATCATTTGAAGCACGATTAATACAATATTTACAGTTATAAATACATTCATTGGTAAACAATATTTTCAAAAGAGAAATACAGCGTCCATCGGCAGAAAAACTATGGCAAATTCCTGATTCCATGGCATTTCCAATACCAGAACCCTGATTCACCTTTGTCACACCACTGGAGGTGCAGGCAACATCGTATTTGGCGGCATCTGATAGAATTTTCAGTTTTTCCATGAGCGGAAGCTCGACGGATATCCTTTTGGTGTGGACGGTTTGCATATACGGTTCTGTTTTTAATATATTGGTCACAATCTTCACTCCCAACTATCGAACTTACGTTCGATTTTATTATATAATATCATGTCAGTCCAAAAAACACAAGAGCATAAAACATTTCGATCTATCCAGAAAAAAATGGAAGAAATCCTTCCGGACTTCTCCCATTTTTCATTAATCACGATTTAATTTATATCAGTACCGCAGCCTCCCTGTTTTCTCTTCGCACATTCCGCCGCATGAGGACATCCAATGCAGGTGACTCCTCGTTTTTTCTGACGCCTGATATATACACACGCTGCTGCAACAGCCAGCGCAATGATCAACATTGCAACAAAATCAACAATCATATGGACCTCCTCTTCTTTCAATACTTTATGCTTTCTTTGCCTTTAAAGCATATTCTGCTGCAAATTTCTTTTCCTGTTTTTTAATAATATACGCAATCACTGCTGCAATTGCAATCACTGCAAGGAATCCTGGAACAAAACCTGTACCAACTGTACCTTCTGTGATAAGTGTCCCAACCTGGTATACCAGGAATGCTACAACATAACCTGTAGCAAACTGCAAACCTACACCTGCCCAGAACCATTTTCTGTCTTTCATTTCAGAGTTCATGGCACCAAGAGCTGCGAAGCATGGCGGTGTGAACAGGTTGAACATTAAGCATGCAAGTGCTGCTGCTTTTGTAATACCAAAAATTGCTGCAACCTCTGCTGCGCCGCCCATTAATGCAAGTTCTTCTGTGTCAATGAAAGATGTAACACCGTAAACAACCGCCAATGTGCCAACAACGTTTTCTTTTGCGATGAAACCTGTGACTGCAGCTGCAGCCATCTGCCATACACCAAATCCAAGCGGTACCAAAAGTACTGCAATTGGAGAAGCAACGCTTGCAAGAATTGATGTGCTTTCCATTCCTTCTTCCACAAGCTGTAACTGCCAGTTGAAGGACTGCATGATCTGTACCACTGTGTTACATACAAGAATGATGGTACCGGCTTTTACAATATAAGCTTTACCACGTTCTAACATAGAGAAAAATGCTCTTTTAATGCTTGGGAATTTGTATTCCGGAAGCTCCATGATAAAGAAGGATTTTCTGTATTTGTATCCTGTTACCTTATTTACAAGTAATGCACCTAAGAAGATTAAAAGGATACCTACGAAGTACATGAGTGTACCTACCCATGTGGCGTCTGCGAAGAATACACCGGCGAATAAAGCGATCACCGGTAATTTCGCACCACATGGCATGAATGGCGTTAACATTGCTGTTGCACGACGTTCTCTTTCGTTACGGATTGTACGGCAGGCCATGATACCCGGAATTGCGCAGCCTGTACCGATCACCATAGGAATTACGGATTTACCTGAAAGACCTACTTTTTTGAAAATTGGATCCAATACAACAGATACACGAGCCATGTAACCACAGTCTTCCAGTAACGCAATTAAGAAATACATTACCATAACCAGTGGAAGGAAACCAACTACGGCACCTACACCACCGATGATACCATCAACAAGCAGCGCCTGAACGAATGGAGATGCACCGCTTACCAGTTCTGAGGCCCATCCCTGGAAAGCTTCAATCCATGCTACTAATGTATCAGCAATGTATGGACCTACTGTAGACTGTGAAATGTCGAATACCAAAAACATGATCACAGCGAAGATTGGAATACCCAGCCATTTGTTTGTAAGAACAGCATCGATCTTATCCTGTGAATTTGTATCTTTGGTTAATACCTTACGTGTTTCAACTTCTTTTACGATTTTATTTACGAAATCAAAACGTGCTCTGTCAGCACTCTGAACTGCTTCCTTGCTATGTAAATCAATCTCACCCTGAGAATACGGTGCTTTCTGACCTTTTCCTTTTAAGGATGCTGCCATTCTTACAACCTCTGCAAGTCCATTTCTTCTTGAAGTTGTAGAAATTGTAGAAATAACCGGACAGCCTAATTTCTGTGATAATTTTGCTGCATCAATCACATTTTCTTTCTTTGCATTGATATCGCTCTTATTTAACGCAACAACAACCGGAATGCCAAGTTCCAATAACTGTGTTGTAAAGAATAAACTTCTGCTTAAGTTTGTCGCATCTACGATATTGATGATTGCATCCGGATTTTCATTTTTCACATAGCCGCTTGTGATGCTTTCTTCCGATGTGAATGGGGACATAGAATATGCACCCGGTAAATCTACCGCGATTAATTCTTCCGCTCCGTCATAAAAGTTTTTCTTAATTGGATTTTCTTTCTTGTCAACTGTTACACCTGCCCAGTTACCAACATGCTCGCTTCTTCCTGTGAGCGCATTGTACATGGTGGTTTTCCCACTGTTTGGATTGCCTGCTAAAGCAATTCTCATTCCTTAAGTTCCTCCTTCTGATATAACCTCTTTTATAAATATTATTTACCCCTAACAATAAGTAGTTCCAACTAACGCAAAGTCAAAAACAATGAGAATCCTAATTCGAATTCTCATGCTTCCTTCTATACAAGAATCGCCTCAGCCAGCTGGTTATCAATGTTGTATCTGCCATCTTTGATGGCAACTACACAGCCGCCTTTTAAGTGGGAAACCACTGTAATGGGCTCACCGCTGTAGCAGCCTAAGGTAAAGAGAAGATCATTTAATTCTTCATCCTCTGTACAGATTTCTTTAATAATATATTCTTCGCCAGTCTTTACTTCTGCTAAATTCATATTTGCCTCCTAACGTTGGAACAACGATTAGTCTTAACTAATTCATCAGAATGGTAACATTTAACTAACTAAATGTCAAGTAGACTAACTGCATTTTTTTCTAATTTTTTCTATATTTTTTTATATGAAAAGAGACACGGAAAATCCGTGTCTCACATATATTCACTATTTAGAGAAACGATATTCCGTTTCTGTATGGAATCTTTCCCCTGCCTTTAATAACGGACTTGGGAAGTTTTCATGATGCATTGCATCCGGGAACTGCTGTGTTTCAAAGGCCACTCCACTTCTGTTTGGGTAAATGCGTCCACCTTTTCCCGGTTTGTCGCAAAGGAAGTTTCCTGTATAAACCTGCATTCCAGGGCAGTCTGTAAAGATTTCCATCACAATACCGGACTCTTCTGAAACAACCTTTGCAATTGCTTCATCTGCCCCGTGGGCATTTAATACAAAGTTATGGTCGTAACCGCCGCCAATATTTAAAGGTTCTTCATCATTGGAAATATCACGTCCAAAAGTCTTTGGTGTTCTAAAATCCATGGCAGTACCAGTCACATCTACAATTTCACCTGTGCAGATCATTTCATTATTCACTCTTGTAAATGCATCTGCATTTAACCATAATTCATGTTCCAAAATACTGTCAGAGTTTTCTCCGTTTAAATTGAAATAACTATGGTTTGTCATAGATACATAGGTATCTTTATCGGAAACTCCATCATATGTAATTTTCAGTCCATTATCTTCAGTTACTGTATAGGTTACGCTGATGTCGAAATTTCCCGGAAGTCCCTGATCTCCATCCGGACTTAAAATATAGAATCTTACTGCATTCTCAAGGATTTCTGCATTCCACATACGCACATGATAGCAGTTAGAACCGCTGTGAAGACAATTGGTACGTTCATTTGCCTCCATTTGATAGTCCACACCGTTGATGGTAACCACTGCTCCGCCGGTACGGTTGGCAATACGCCCTACAGTCGCACCAAAAAACGGACCATTATCAATTTCATATTCCTGTACAGTGTCGTATCCCCATACCACATCTCTGAAATTCCCATCTTTATCAGGCACATATAAGGAATGTAAGGTAGCCCCAAAGTCTGTCACTACCGCTTTCATCCCTGCTGCATTTGTAATCTCATAAAGATACGCCTGCTCTCCTTTTGAATTTTTGTCAAATTCTTTTTTTACTACTGCCATCGTTCTTCTCTCCTTTATTTTACTTCTATTTGTTTTAAAACCTGTCCAATGCTGTCCCTGATACAAAGTGTAGCATATTCATCTGCCGAGGTGGTACTTTTATTTAAAAGAACCAGCTTATTTCCTCTGAAATAGCGAATCATTCCTGCTGCCGGATAAACCACAAGAGAAGTCCCTCCGATAATCAGCAAATCTGCATTGGCAATGTGATGAATCGCTTCACTCATGATCTGATCATCCAGACCTTCTTCATAAAGTACAACATCCGGCTTGATCGTACCGCCGCATTCACATTTAGGAATCCCCTGACTGTTTAAAATGTATTCTGCATCATAGAATTTTCCGCATTTCATACAGTAGTTGCGAAGTACTGAGCCGTGAAGTTCCAATACCTTTTTGCTTCCTGCCAGCTGATGTAATCCATCGATGTTCTGGGTTACCACTGCTGTCAGCTTTCCCGCTTTTTCCAATTCAGCCAGCTTTAGATGTGCTGCATTTGGCCCGGCATCCAGACATAGCATCTTGTCTCTGTAAAACCGGTAAAACTCTTCTGTTTTTTTCATAAAAAAGGTATGACTTAAAATTGTCTCCGGCGGATAGGCATACTGCTGATGGTACAGCCCGTCTGTACTTCTAAAATCCGGGATACCGCTTTCTGTAGACACACCGGCGCCCCCAAAAAATACGATGCTTTTACTTTCATCTACCAACTTCTGTAACCGTTCAATCTGAGACACACTATCACCTCTCATCACATTTTTTTCATTCTATCACATCTTAACAATAAAAAAAGCTCTTGATTTCTCAAGAGCTTCAAGAGCGATAGACGGGACTCGAACCCGCGACCCCAACCTTGGCAAGGTTGTACTCCACCAACTGAGCCACTATCGCATTTATTTTTGTCGACATATCTTAGCGACTTGTTTAATATAGCACAGGCCGCTAAGATTGTCAACAATTTTTTTAAAAATTATTTTTTCATTATTTCTGCAAATTCTTTCAAGGTGCTTTCAAAGACCTTTAAAGCCTCTTCTACAGGCTCTTTCGTGGTCATATCCACATCACAGATTTTCAAAAGATCAATACAATCCAGGGAAGAACCGCTGCTTAGGAATCTCTTATATTTTTCCACAATTCCCGGCTCACCCTTTAATATTTTACTGCTGATGGAAATTGCCGCAGAAAATCCTGTGGAATACTGATATACATAAAATGGTGTGTAGAAATGTGGGATTCTTGCCCACTCCAGTGCAATTTCCTGATCCACCACAATCTCATCACCAAAATATTTTTTGTTCAATTCATAGTAAATGTCGCAAAGCACTTCTGCAGTTAACGGTTCTCCTGCTTCAGATTTTGCATGGGCAATTTTTTCGAATTCTGCAAACATGGTCTGACGGAATAAAGTTCCTCTGAACTGTTCCAGGAAGTAATTCAAAAGATATGCTTTCTCTTTATCATCTTTGGAATTATCCAGAAGGTATCTGATTAACAATGCTTCATTACAGGTGGATGCCACTTCTGCTACGAAAATTTTATAGCCCGCATAAATGTAATCCTGCGTTTCATCAGAATGATAAGAATGCAGTGCATGACCCATTTCATGAGCAAGAGTAAATACATTGTTCAAATTATCCTGATAATTCAAAAGTACATAAGGATGTGTGCCGTAAGCACCCCAGGAATATGCTCCGCTTCGCTTGCCTTCATTTTCATAAACATCGATCCATCCTTCATTAAATCCTTTTTTCAGAAGTTCCAGATAATCTTCTCCCAAAGGTTCCAAACCCTTTAACACAATTTCTTTTGCTTCCTCATAAGGAATCTTTTTATCCGCTTCTCCTACCATCGGCACATAGAGGTCATACATGTGAAGTTCCTCCACGCCAAGCTTTTCCTTACGCACTTTTACATACTCATGCAATGCCGGCAAATGTGCATGAACACTTTCAATCAGACTATCGTATACCTCCACCGGGATGTGGCTGCCTGCAAGCGCAGCTTTTAAAGAAGATTCATATCTTCTTGCCTTGGCAAAAAAACCTGCCTGCTTTACATTTGCACGATAGGTCGCTGCCAATGTGTTTTTAAATTTACCATAGGATTCGTAAAGTCCCATAAATGCCGCTTTACGTACTTCTCTGTTCTGGCTTTCCAAAAGCTTCACGTATTTTCCATGAGTAATTTCTACCGGTTCTCCATCTTCCCCCGTAATCACAGGAAATTTCAGGTCTGCATTATTAAACATCATAAAGGTGTCCTTAGAACCTTCCGCTACTTCTTCTACACCGGCAAGCAGCTCTTCCATTTCTTTAGAAAGAATGTGCTCTTTTCTGCGAAGAAGTCTTTCATAATACATCTCATATTTGCGAAGGCCTTCCAGCTTTAACATTTCTTCCAGCACATCCTCCGGAATATTCAAAAGTTCCGGTTCAATATAAGAACTTGCTTCTGACAGTTGTACCAACAGCATCTGGGCTCTTCCGGACAGTCCCTGATAATAAGCGTTTCCTGTATCCTCATGCAGGTGCTGATTCGCGTAAACATAAATCCTTTCTGCCAACTCATTTAATTCATCGCTGGCTTTATGCATCTTTAACAGGTTCTCTGCTGATTTGGCCAAAGTTCCCTCATATTTTTTGATATCTTCAATTCCCCTTTGGAGCTTTGAAAAATCTGCTTCCCATGCTTCATTTGACGCATACAGATCTTCCATTTTCCATTGATACTGCTTTGGAATTTCTTCTCTTTTCATAGTTACCTCCCTGATTTTAAAGTGTTACTATCATAGCATAATTAACAAATGATGAAAAGGCTCTCTCCCACAGAAATTCCTGCTGTTTTCTTGAATTTTCCCATAAGAAATCGTATACTGAAAATACATTTAAGGAACGGGGAGGATTCATTATGTCACCAAAAGAAATCGCAAATCAGAATCTTGCTAATACGATCATTAAAAATATGGCTAAAAAAAATATGGAAGGTTATTACTGTGCTACAAGCGCTGAAGCAGTGGAAAAAGCCTTGTCCCTGATGCCGGAGGGCGCAAGCGTTACCTGGGGCGGCTCCATGACTTTAACAGAATGTGGTCTGATGGATGCTTTAAAAACAGCAAATTATGAGCTGATCGACCGTGATACTGCAAAAACACCGGAAGACTCCAGACTGATGTACGCAAAACAGGTAATGGCAGATTATTATCTCATGAGCAGCAATGCGATCACCATTGATGGTGAGCTTGTAAACATCGACGGCCGTGCAAATCGTGTTTCCTGCCTTTGCTGGGGACCACAGAACGTGATCATCATTGCAGGCATGAATAAAGTATGTTCTGATGTAGAAAGTGCAGTACAGCGTGTTCGCAACTTTGCGGCTCCGCCAAATTGTGTTCGTCTGAATAGAAATACACCTTGTACACAGACCGGGAAGTGCGGCGACTGCTATTCACCGGACTGCATCTGCAGCCAGGTTCTGATTACCAGACGTTCCAGCACTCCAAATCGTATCAAAGTTATCTTAGTAGGAGAGGAATTAGGTTACTAATTGAGAATGCTTATGAAATATCTACTGATTTATCTGCTGATCATTAACCTGACCGGTTTTTTTACCATGTTTCTGGACAAACAGAAAGCCAGACGGGGAAAATGGAGAATCCCTGAAAAAACATTGTTTCTCCTGGCTATAATCGGCGGAAGCTTAGGAACCACTTTGGGAATGCATACATTTCACCATAAAACAAAACACTGGTATTTTAAATTTGGAATGCCTCTGATTCTGATTGCTCAAGTTGCGCTGATCGTATATATTTTTTCATAATATAATGCCGCTCTTACCAAAAAGTAAAAGCGGCATTTTTTATACGCGTATTTAGTTTAATGATTTTACCATGCATTCATAGATAAATTGTTTGTATTCTTCCTTACTCATTCCTGACATAAATCGATACTGCATCATAGTTCCAAAAAATACGATCATTCTCTTTTCCTCATCCTGTATCGTAATGATGCCTTCTCTGTATCCCAGATCAAACAACCGGTTTATCTGCCTGGTCATATATTCTTTTGCTTTTTCAATCAGCCCTTCCGGAATCAGTTCTTTTAACTGTGTACATTCCCCGTGGAAACTCCCTTTCAGAGCCTTTATCAGCAATTCATTCTGCTCCTTATGATTTTCCATCCATCCCAAAAGAAACATGAATTTGGACTGAAAATTGTCATATTTTTCAAGTTCTTTTAACAGCTCCCGATTCTGTTGAAAACAGATCCAAAGACCTGCATGAAGGATAATCTCTTCTTTGGAAGAAAAATATTCGTAGGCAGTTCCTTTTCCTATACCTGCACGAGAAGTAATCTCCTGTACTTTCAAGGCTGCAATTTCTCTATTCTCCTGTACAAGCTCTGAAATTGCTTCATATATTCTCTGCACTTTCTCAGGAGGATCAAAAATATTTTTCAGTTTTTCACTCATCATTCATCCCCTCTATAGCTCTTCTTCCACCATGCTCTTTTCCCTGGTAAATAAATCATAAACACAAGGAATTACGATCAGGGTCAGTACAGTACCATAAACGAGGCCGCCTACCATAGTAATGGACATTGGCTGCATCATTTCCGCTCCTTCACCAAAGCCCAGGGAAGCCGGCACCATGGCAAGGATGGTTGTAAGCGCAGTCATAAGGATTGGACGCAGACGAATGGTTCCTGCTTCCACAATTGCTTCACGTTTTAATTTTCCTTCCTGGCGTGACTGTGTAATATATTCAATAAGTACAATACCATTGTTTACAATTACACCTGCAAGCATGATGAATCCAAGCATTGCGATTACACTGACTTCCTTACAGGAAAGCAGAAGTGCCATAAATCCACCGGTAAATGCCAATGGAATGGTAAACATGATAATAAATGGCAGATGCAAGGACTGGAACTGGGCAACCATGATCAGATAAATGAAAATCACTGCCAGCAGAAGCATCAGCGCCATCTGCTCCATAGATTCTTTGATCGTCTGGTCTTCTCCGGCCATTTCCACTTCATATCCTTCCGGAAGATCCAGCGTTTCCAGTTTTTCTCTTACTACATCACTGACAAGAGTTACGTTATGCTCTTCATCAATTCCACAGGATACGGTAATGTATCTTGTCTGAGAATCACGATGAATGGTACTTAAGGTTGTGGTTTCTTCCATCGCAGCAATCTCTGTTAATGAAATTTCCTTTTCTTCTCCTTCTTTATCTTTGTGAGTAAAGGTCAACGTTTTAATATCCTCTAACACAAGTTCTGACTGTTCTTCTGTCTGCAAATATACTTCGTAGTCTTTAATATCTGTAGAAATGGTTGTCGCACTGGAGCTTGATGCCATTTCACCCATAACCATCTGGAAAACTTGCGCAACTGTCAGGCCATATTCTGCAGCCTTTTCTTTATCCACTGTAATTGTCCACTGTGGAGTGGTTTCATCCAAACCATCTTTGATATCAACCGTTCCTTCGGTTTCTTCCAGAATTTTTGCAACCTCTTTTGCAATTTCCTGAAGTTTATCTAAATCTCTACCTTTTACCTGCATGGACAATCCTGATCCAAACATGGCTGTCATGTCCATGGAAGCTGCGCTGCTTGTAACTTCGCATTCCAGATCTTTTGTTCGTTCCATAATCTGGTCGGAAACCTGACTTGTGGTAACCTCTGCATTTTCATCTAATAAAATATACATGGAAACACTTTCCGAAGCCCCCCCAAGTAAGCTTGAAGTTCCTCCACCGCCGGCACTTGCGCCAATGGTATCAATTCCTTCGATATCTGAAATTCTCTCAATAACTTCATCAGACATCTCTGTTAATTCCTGGAAAGTCAATCGCTCCCCTTCTTTTGCAGCAATGGTAACGCTCATCTGATTGGTTTCCATTTCCATATCCATAAATGTCATACCTTTTGATAAACTTAAGGCTGCACTGCCAATCAAAAGCACAAACGTCACAAAAATCACGATCCATCGATGATTTAAACATTTTTCCAGAACTCTTCCATACCAGTCTCTCATCTTATCAAAACCTGTGGTTTTAATTTCTTTTGGTTTTTTCAGCGTATAAGAAGACATGGCCGGTACAACAGTGAGTGCGACTAAAAGGCTGGCTGCCAGAGTAAATGCAATGGTCAATGCCAGATCCACAAAAAGCTGTTTTGTCATACCTTCTGTGAAGATGATCGGAACATATACGCAAACCGTTGTCAGTGTAGAAGCCACAATCGCTCCTGCAACCTGATTGGTTCCTTCCACACAGGCTTTCCTGATGGACATTCCTTCATTTCTTAAACGATAAATATTTTCAATAACTACAATGGAGTTATCTACCAGCATCCCAATACCCAGCATTAAACCAGATAAAGAAATCATATTTAAGGAAATATCCGTAAAATACATGAGTACAATTGCTGTAATAACTGAGAGTGGAATTGATACTCCAACTACAATGGTTGGTCTGAAGTCCTTTAAGAAAATCGCCAGTACCAGTACTGCCAAAAATGCACCGATGATCATATTCTGAACAACACTGTCTACAATCAGGTCAATAAAAATACCCTGATCCATCAGCACAGTCATATTCAGATCCTCATTTTCTTTTTCCAGACTTTCAAATTTTTCCAACAATCTGTCTGTTACTTCACCGGTTGAATATCCTGTCTGTTTTTCAAAAGACAAGGTAACTCCCGGGTTTCCATTAATAATGGCATAGGTTTCATCAGAGTTGTCAAGCACCTCGATATTTGCCACGTCACCAAGACGAATAACTCCTACCGAATCCATTCCCATGTCCATTAAAACCAGTTCTTCCAACTCTTTTACACTCTGTACTGCTTCACCAACGCGAACCAGATACTGTGTATCGTCATCATAGGCATATCCCGCCGGCATATCAAAGTTCTGTGCAACCAGTAAGCCCGATAAGGTTTCAATGGTCAGGATGCCATCCATATCTGCAGAATCAAGTGCCTGTTCTTTCGCTTCTTTTAAAGCCTCTTTCGCATCTTCCAATGCTTTGGAAGCAACAGAAAGGTCTCCTGAAGCTGTACCGATTTCTATGGCAGCTTTGGCTGCTTCCAGATTGATGGTATCTGTGGCAGTTCCAAGCATATCTTTCTGCTCGGAAAGCATGATCAGAGCATCTTCCATCTGCTTGATGCCATCATCCATTTTTTTAATGGCAGCATCTAACGCTGGAACAATATTATAGATATCTTCAAATTTTTCAACTTTTACAAGCCCTGATTTATTAACTTCTGCAAAACCTGCTACAACTCCTTGATCTAACTGTGTTAAACCACTTTTCAGAGCTTCATATTGTGCTTTCAATACATCATTAAGATATCCAGCACCAATTGCTGCAATCTGTGTATCAATCATTCCTATCTGAGTATTGATTTCAGTAATCTGGGCATCAATCTCTGTCACATTGCTCTCTGGTAACAGTTTGTCTTGTTCTAATTTTGTTTTCTTATCCCCTAAATCCGTTTTTTGTTTTTCTAATGCCGCAATCGCAGCATTTCCCATTGCAGTAATTTCTCCTTCATATCCCGGATCGCTCTCATCTAAACTTTCAATGTGTTTTATTTGCTCTTCTAATGAAGAAATTTGATTAATCAAAGCTGTTCGTTGTTCTTTTAATTGCAAAAAATCTTCAGAATTTAACTGCTCATTGAGCATATCTCTCATTTCAACCAGCTGTGGTCTTTGTTTTTCCAGCATATTTAACTGTTTTTTCAGTTCGCTTTCTGCCTCCACCAGCTGTTCTTTTCCTTCAATGGTCTGGTCAAAGACTTCGCTCAAGGAATCCGGAGCTTCTTTTAATGCTTCTTTTCCTTCTTCTATTTCAGCAATGGCATCATTGATTTCTTTTTCAGGTTTTGTAAATTCACCTTTGATATCTTTTTGAATCAAGCTGTTCATTGCATCAATCTTAATCTGATCCAAAGTAACAATGACTGTTTCTTTTAACAACCCTGATGCAGATGCAGATGCCACACCCTCCAAGGATTCAAATGCCGGAATCAACTCATTTTCTACGTATTCTGTAATTTCCAGCGCACTCATTCCGTCCACATCTACTGCCGCTGTCATCACAGGCAGCATATCCGGATTGATTTTCATAATCATCGGAGTTCCTACATTATCGCCCCAATAGCCGGAAATCTGATCCAAGCTTTGCTGAATCTCAATGACTACGGAATCCATATTTACACTGTCATCATATTCACAGGTAACAATGGAATAACTGTTATAGGACATAGACCCTACATTTTTAATTCCTGTGGTAGTAGCCATGGCAGCTTCTATAGGTGCTGTCACTTCCATTTCTACTTTTTCCGGACTGGCTCCCATATCCGTTGTAATGATCAAGGCATACTGCAAATCCAAAGATGGCAGTAAATCAGTTGTTGTTTTCATAAAGGAAACAACCCCTAATACAATTACAAGGAGTACTCCAACCAGAACTGTATATGGTTTTTTTACACTAAATTTTGAGATCATAAAAATCCTCCTGTTTTTCCGACCGACCGGTCGGTCAGAATCTCTTTTACATCATACTATTTATATTTTTGAAGTCAAGAATCCTCACCCATATTTAATTATTTTTTTAGAATTTATCATATTTTTCAACAAAAAATATAATCATATAATAGATCTAATTTTCAGAAACGAGGACTGTTCATGAAAAAAATCTTAATCGCAGGAAAAAAAACGGAGACAGAAAATTATGTAGAAGTATTAAAATACTTAGGTGCAGAACCACTGGTCAATCTTCATCCTGAATCCGTATATTCTTTTGACGGACTGATACTTCCCGGCGGCGGAGATATCTGTCCCTCGTATTTCGATCAGCCGGTCATCGATACCAGAAAAGCTGATCCCGACTTGGACCGACTGCAATTTCACATCCTTTATCAGTTTTTACATACCCATAAGCCAATTTTAGGTATTTGCAAGGGAATGCAGCTTGTCAATGTATTCTTCGGCGGAGACTTAAAGCAGCATGTAGAATCTGAAAATCTGCATCAATGGAACGGGGAAGATCAGTGGCATACAACAACTACAACCCCAAAATCCCTTTTAGAAAAACTTTACGGACCATATTTCAAAGTCAATTCTGCTCATCATCAGAGCATTGGCACACCCGGACAGGATCTTGAGATTATTCAAACCGCTACAGACGGAGTTCCCGAAGCACTCCAGCACAATCACCTGCCAATCCTGGGTGTCCAGTGGCATCCGGAGCGCATGTGTTTATCTCACAAAAAAAGCGGCACCGTTTCCGGCACCGCAATTTTTCGCTGGCTTTTAAATCCATCTGCTGTTTATTAACGTCTATACACTTTTTCAAACTGTGTATAGCCTTCTTTTTCAAGTAAGCTGATCTGCTGTTTCATATTCTTTTTCATTGGCTGAATTGTTACAGTAGTTCCGGCTTCGCGAAGCTCTTTTGCTTTTGCAAACATTTCCATTTTCTTTTCTGTAGATACGCCTTTTTCAATAAGGATTGCAAGATTGTTATCACTGATCTTCATCTCACCTTCAAATTTGTCCTTCAGGATGGTAATGATACGTTCAAATCCAATAGAGAATCCGCTTGCACATACATCCTGGCCGCTGAATTTACCGATCATCTTATCGTATCTTCCGCCGCCTGCGATAGAGAAGCCGTATCCATCAATTGTAATTTCAAAGATCGGACCTGTGTAGTAACCCATACCACGAACCAGTGTTGGATCGAACATGATTGTTACATTTTTATTTACCATTGATTTTGCACAGGAAATGATTTCTTCCATAGCATCAACAACGGACTGGTCTAAGAATTCCCCTACGACATCTTTACAAAATTCGCTGCAGGAAGATTCTTTTAAGTTTTCGTAAATTGCAAGGTATTTATCAACCACTTCTTCTGCATATCCGTTTTCTACTAATTCTTTACGGATACCGTCTAAGCCGATCTTATCAAATTTGTCGAGGGAAATAAGTACGCTTGCCACATCTTCTTCCTTAAATCCAGCCTGTAAGCAGATGGCTGTTAAGATTTTTCTGTCATTTACATGTACTGTAAAGGAATCGATTCCAACTGTTGCAAAAATCTGTGTCAGCATACCTGCTGTTGCTCCAATGAGTTCGATTTCTGCAAGATTTGTTTCATCTCCTAAAATGTCAATGTCACACTGTGTAAACTGGCGGAAACGCCCTTTCTGTGGGTTGTCTGCACGCCATACATTCCCAATCTGTAATGCTTTAAAAGGTGTCGGCAGCTTCTGGTTATTATTGGCATAATATCTTGCCAAAGGCACTGTTAAGTCATAACGAAGACCATTGTCCGCGTATTCGTGAGTTCCTTTTTCAATGGCACGCCCTAAATCTGCACCACGTTTCATTACTTTGAAAATGAGTTTTTCATTATCTCCACCCTGTTTGGAAGTTAAATTTTCAATGTGTTCCATCACAGGTGTTTCAATCTGCATAAAACCATATTTTGCATAGCTTTCTTTGATCATTCCCAACACATACTCTCTTAAGCGCATGTCTGAAGGAAGCATATCACACATCCCTTTTACCGGTGTTTTAATAAATTTCATATGAATCTCCTCGTGTTTTATCTTTTTTTCATCAGCAGTCCATAAAACTACTACTAACTTATCATGTTTTTCCTATAAGTCAACTTCTAATTTCGAAAAATTGATGACCTCGTCCACGTCAATTTCATGAATCATTTTGAGGAAAGCAAGAAAAAATTTCATATCAAAATTTTTAACTTCCTCAATCATCAGTTCAACCGCCGTCTGTTTATCAAAGGCCTTCCTGTAAGCCTTATCTGACGTCAATGTTACAAATGCATCTACCAGACGAAGCATTCTTGCCCCCTCCGGAATATCTGTTGCCACCAGATTTCTCGGATATCCCGTACCGTCATAATTCTCATGATGATATAAAATGGTCTCCAGAACAAAATCCGAATAATCATAACGCATAAGGATGTCATAGGTAATCCTTGCATGAGATCTGGTGCGGACAATTTCTTCAACCTCTAAGGATCCCTCATCTCGTCCATACAAATGCCTGGACATCTGCAGCTTTCCCATATCATGCAAAAGCCCCGCCGTGGCAAGCTCTATTGCCCGGTCGTAGGAAAGCCCCAGACGTCTTCCGAAATGAAACGCCAGGTTACACACCTTTACACCATGGAGAAGCTCATCCTCCATGTCTTTCTTCATGATCTGTTTTAAGGATAGACGTGTTTCTTCCATGGCCATCTCCCTATCGTCCATTGATTTCCCAAAAATCTTTCTTTCTCTGAATCATTTCATCAATGCGGTCAATATACTGACCTACATCCTTCACATTTTCAATTCGCTCAATTCTCCCGTCCGGATAGACCATCTTGGTAGATGCCCCAGCTCCGGCCGCTACAATGGACTGTTTTTCTTCCATAATTAATATATTATAAATGCCTGCTTTATCTTCCTTTGCATAGCCTACATTTTCAAAATTTCCGGCCATATTTTTCTGACGATATAAATAATATGGCAGCAATCCCTGTTCCTTGCAGGAAGCATAGGTCAAATCCATAATCTCAGCGGAATTTTCCAGCCCCATCTCCTCATAAGTGTCCTTAAAAAGATTCAAACGGGCTGCTCTCTTGATCGCCAGAGAATGTACCGTAATGCTGTCAGGCGCAAGCTCCTTTAGTTCACTTAAGGTATGGGCCACATCCTCTTTTGTCTCACCCGGAAGACCAATGATCAGATCCATATTGATATTATCAAAACCGACTTCACGGGCCAGCTTGTAAGCATCAATGGTCTGTGCTACCGTATGATGCCGTCCGATGATCTTTAATGTTTCATCCTTCATTGTCTGAGGATTCACCGAAATCCGGTCTACTCTATGTTTCTTGATTGCCTCAAGCTTTTCCCTTGTCACACTGTCAGGTCTTCCGGCTTCCACCGTAAATTCCTTCACATGAGTAAAATCGAATTTCTCTTCAATCTTTGTAAGCAGTCTGTCCATCTGCTCCGCATTCAGGGTGGTCGGTGTTCCGCCGCCAATATAAACGGTATTTAACACCTTATCTTTTAATTCCTCTGCAATGTAATCCAGTTCTTTGCACAACGCATCCAGATATTCATCCACTCGTTTTTCCCATTTCCCTAAAGGATAGGAAGTAAAGGAACAGTACAGACAGGTACTTGGACAAAATGGAATGCCTACATAAAGGCTGTAGCCATCCTGATAATCCAGCTGGCCCAGCAGCTTTAATTCCCATTTTGCAATTTCTGTGCTTAAATTTATTTTTTCCTCACTGCAGTAATAGGTTTCTTCCATGTAAGCTTTGATTTCTTCATCAGAAGCACCTTCTTCTAACATTGCCATAGGAATCTTTGTCGGACGAATTCCCGTCAAAGTTCCCCATGGAAGTTTCTTTCCACTATGCTCTGACAATGCAGTATAGATCAAACGCTTAAAACGGTCTTTCACTTCTTTTCTGGTCAGTGTCTCCGGTAATTCACAGAAGCCTGCATAGATTCTTTCTTCATGGTGAAATGTAGTTACCTCCACACGCCCTTCTGTAAAATGAACATCCATTTTCAGTACACAATCCGACTCAAAGGCCTCTTTCACCTGTACACTGACTTCCGCTTTTGGATAAAAGGCCTTTACCAGGGAATGAATATCATATTCATAGCTTCCTATATTTACCTTTACTTCAATCTTATCTGACATAAGGATTGCGCCCCTTTTCATATCCGATTCTTGTGCCTTCCCCATGTCCACAGTAGCAAATGGTTTCATCCGGAAGTACAAACAGTTTTTCTTTAATGCTCTTACAGATTTCCGGATAAGATCCGCCTGCAAAATCTGTTCTTCCAATACTTCCAACAACGCCTCTAAAACAATCGGTATCATATGATAATGCTGGTGTGAATCAATTGCCGTAATGTGATAGTCATATTCTCTTGTTACTCTTGCAAGCTGCGCTGTAATCTCTAGCTTAAGCTGTTCCTTAAGCTTCTTCCTGGAGTTGCCCTTCTTGGTATAATTCCATTTCAAAAGCTGCATAAACGAACAATTAAAATATCCCGTTTCGTCAACAAGCAAAG
>ERZ808026.39-NODE-39-length-21666-cov-6.696466_pt1 | contig 21666 bp, 24 predicted proteins | sample MGYA00380182_ERZ808026 | MGnify/ENA primary metagenome ERZ808026 (study PRJEB31490, sample SAMN06133376) | cow dung metagenome | isolation source: H9 | host: cow | place: China: Chengdu | collected 2015-05 ... | reverse complement strand
CTTGATGTAGGATTCCAGAGTTTCTCTTCTTGCACCGGGTCTTGCTGCAGAGATTGCGTCTGCCGCCTGAACGATAAATGCAATAACACTTTCGGGTTCAACGTCGCCGTGATGCGCCTCGATAGCGTTGATAATTTCCTTGCTTTCCTTATGCTTCATACCCGAACCTCCTTTGCAGCAGCGACTCTGGTGGGCGGATGCAGGTAGTAATGGGTATTTTCTGTCTGAATATAGGTCAGGCCGGAGGGCATGGTGATAAAGTGTTTTACGGTAGAGGTCCTGAAGGGTTCTTCGCCTACCTTTCTAATAAATGCGGCGCAGCCCTTCTCCAACGGAACCTCAATGGTACCGCAGATTTCAACACGCTTTTTCATAATTCACACTCCTTATGAATGACCGGAGCAAGGAAACCTGCTCCGGTCTGTTTATGGTGTCTAAGAGATTTCAACGATCAGCCAGTCGCAGTTACAATCATCATCCAGATTCGACCATGCGGCTTTCTCTGAAAAACTGAAATCATCACAATCATACTCCTGCAATTCAGCCAGTTCATCCCAGTCGTCCTCTGCATTGTCCTTACAGAACTCTTTCTTCAGCTCACTAAGCATCTGATTACGCGCTGCCTGTAAGGTGGTAAACGGTTCTGTCACAATGTCTCGCTCATAGACCGAGATAAGCAAGTACCGTTCTGCGCCATTCTTGCTGCTGACATCGGACTGTAGATACTCCTCAAAGCAGGGCCAGACGGATCCGCCAGCAAAGCCCACACCGTACTCCCAGTCTGCGAAAAGGGACTGGAGGCTCGTACAGACTTTGGAACCAGACAAATCCTCACAGACCATGTCTTCCATGCAGGCAATGAGATCGCTCAGGGTAAAGCCGTGGTCGATCATCCACTGGAGCTTGAACCGTTCGTAGGCCTTCCTGGCTCGTTGTAAAGAGATTTCGTCCATGACCGTACCTCTTTACTGAGTCAGCATGGCCTCAAACTCTTCCTCGGTCAGGGTCACGATGCCCAGCTGTTCAGCCTTGGCACGCTTGCTACCGGCCTTGTCGCCCACGATGACATAATCCGTCTTCTTGGTCACGGAGGAGGCGGGCTTGGCTCCCAGAGAGAGCAGCTTCATCTGGATGCCATCACGGGTGTAGTTCATCAGCTTGCCGGTGGCGACAACGGTCTTGCCTGCGAAGGGGTTATTATTATCGATAGTCATGGTAGAAGTCTCCTTTACAAATTCAATGTGGTTCAGCAGCGGCTTCCAGAGGGTTGCTTCCTCGGCATCCGCATACCAGGTGTAGATGTTATTGTGCATGGTCTGGCCGAAGTCGGGCAACTGCGTGAAGTCGAATCCATCCTGGATTGCCTGCTCGAAAGCTTCCCAGGAGCCATTGAAGTAACGATCCAGGTCACGGCCGGCATGGCGGCCCACCATAGGGATTCCCAGACCGGCAATGAACTTCGCCAACGTACAGTGACGGCTTCTCTCGATAGCTGCCTGCATACGCTCGAAGGACTTCACACCAAAGCCGTCTGCCTGGATGATGGCCTCACGGTGCTGCTCCAGCTCGTAGAGATCACCGAAGTTACGAACCCAGCCGTGGCCGATCAGCTTCTCCAGCGTCGTTTCAGACAGGCCCTCAATGTTCATCCGAGTCTTCTCACAGAAGTGGGTGAACTTTCGGACCAGCTTGGCTGCGCAGTGAGGATTCTGACAGAACAGCTGCCGCGTGCCGCCGGAAGTGGTCTTCTCGATCAGCTCCTTACCGCAACAGGGGCAGACCATGGGGATCCGGAAGGTATTGCTTCGGGTCAGGTTCCTGTCGATCTGGGGGATGATCATGTTGGACTTGTAGACATCGATCTCATCGCCCACACCAAACTGGAATTCCTCAAAGATACCCAGGTTGTGCAGATAAGCCCGGGATACCTCTGCGCCTTCGATGAGCACAGGCTCAAACAGGCCCGTAATGCTCACCATACCGGTTCTGGTGGTTGCCAGGTCGACACCCAGGAACCTGGTCCGGACAGGATCATCCTTCCACTTCAGAGCAATCATGCGGTTTTCATGATGACCGGTGGCACCCAGACTGGCACCGAACTGACGGTCATCGTACTCCATGATCAGACCATCCACGGGATAGGCGTACCCCTTGGGATCAAAGCTCTTGACAGCATCCCGAATCAGATTGGGATCCTTCGCGGCATCCAGGTAGACATGGGGCACAACGGAGAATGCGTTCCGCTCCAGCAACTGCAGCTGGCCCAGTTTGGACTGGGTCTCCAGGTAATCGCTGACCAGGTCAAAGGCAAAAAACTCCAGGAATCGCTTAGCAGACTCATTGGCATCCAGCTTTCTCGTACTGCCGGCCGCCAGGTTCCTGGGATGGGAATAGGGTTCCTCCAGACCGGAATTGAGCAGGTTGAAGTGTTCCCAGGAGATGACGCCTTCACCCCGGATCTCGATGGGGTCCAAAGTGGGTATGGTGAGAGGGACATTCAGGTAAGTACGGACCGTGTGGGTCACGTCCTCGCCGACGATGCCCTCCCTGCCGCGGGTAATGGCCTGTTTCAGCTCACCATTCTCATAGCGCAGCACGATTGTCAGACCATCCAGCTTCCAAGAAATCAGGACAGGCGCAATCTTTGCGAAGGCGACCAGATCTTCGACAGACTTGGTCTTCTTGGCAGAGAGCATGGGCTTGGTGTGCCGGACGGGAACCAGTTCCTCCAGGATCTCGCCGGATACCTTCTGGGTGGGAGAGCCGGAGAGTACCAGACCCGTTTCGGACTCAATGCCCAGCAGCTCGTCGGTCAGCCGGTCGTATTCCTTATCGGACATGATGGGATTGTCATCCCGATAGTAGGCAATATCAGCCGCCTTCAGCTGACCGATCAGCGCCTTCATGCGCTGAACAGATTTTTCATTCACACTCATTCGTGCGTTCCTCCATTTCTGTAGTAGTCAATAATTCATATTCCCCCCACCTTCCGCAGTGTGGACAGGGGGCTGTGTTGGTTGATTTGTTTTGCTCCAGCATGGTCTGGGTGATTTCACAAGGCATTTTGCAGCACATAGGCCGAATCCGAACCAGTTTGGCAGACGCAGCGACATTAGGCCGGTACTTCCTGTTAAATCTCAGGAACTCTACCCACGCCTCGTCGTCGAAGATCCGGGCTGCGTGTAGCTGCAGTGCATTGAACTCCAGTTCAGGCTTTGTCTCCTTGGCGTAGTTGTGGTCCTTCAGGTGTTGCAGAAGCTGCTGGTGCAGTTGCTGCTCACCCTCACGGGAGATCACATCCTTTACCATGCGGACCCAGTCGGTGCTGTCGATGTCACCCAGGTTACACTGGACACCAGACCGATAGCCATAGACACGGTTTCGTCCCTCGCCGGAGATGATATAGGCGCGACCAGTCTGGAAGTGCAGGCGAAGATCCGAAAAGGTAACTTCATTCTGCATTGCAGTCACCTTCGTCATCGGAAATGTCGTCCTCCTGCCCTACGTTGTAAGCCTCTCTGATGAGTTCATCGTCGTCAACGGTGACATCAAAGGAACCGTCGACATACTCGCCGTAGGGAAGCTCAATGGAGTCATCGTGTATCGCAGTATGGATCGCTTCCTCAAGGGTGTTCGCCTTGATCTTCACCATGCCGCAAACTTCCCAACTGACTGGGATAGACCACTCTTTCATTGCGGCACCTCTCTGTCTTGTGCCATAGCTTCCTTGATGCACTCCAGAAGCGGCTCCTCCAGCAGGCCGCCGGCAACCAAAGGCAGGCGGCGGGCATACGGTGTCCTCAGGTACCGGAAATCCAAACCATTGAACCGAACCCGGTCCAAGCCATCCATATCCTTGGCGATGCGGTACAGCTTTGCAGCTCGTCTGGCATCTTGAGCCGAGAAGTTTGGCACTTTGGTAATCCTTTCAAGGCCGATTTCATCACTGCGGCAATGGTGCCGGATCAGAAGCTTTGCAATCCGATATCCCTTCTTGGAGAGTTGGATGCCCTTCAGACGGATACTCTTCTTGCGGATCAGATCCACACTCTTGTCACCGTGGGTGTCATCCTCATCTTCGGAATCACGGCCAATGTCGTGAAGCAGACTGAAGTAGATCAGGATCAGCTTGTCCTCCTCGGAAAGATCACTGCTGGAATAGTGGCAGTAAAGGAGGGTAAGCAGCAGTACCCGCAGGATGTGCTTGACGCCATGCCAGGAGAGCAGGCCCTCGACCGGGTATCCCAGATTGACTGCAATGGCACCATACTGGAAGAAATCCAGTGTGACGGGTGCCAGGAGCTGCGGTATATGATCTTCGGTGGATGGAATCATGTCGGCTTCCTGGATTTCCAGTTTTGTACCAGGTCTCAGAATCACCTCATGCTCGCCGGGATGGCCCGCATTGTACACCAGGATCTGCTCAGGTTTGACTCTGGCAGAAACCAGTCTGGTACCACGGGCACTTCGATTGGCAAACCATAGTGCGCAGACCGGACTCGATGACCATGACAGTGCTGTTTCTGCCGGCTGTGACTTCTCGCCCATACCACGGTAGATGGTGATCAGACCATCTTCATCAGTCTCGGGCATTTCCGTCCGGGGCGCATGAGAGAATACATACTCCAGCACCTCCGGTTGCCACATGCCGTTGGCGTAGTCGAGATGGGTATGGATGGAGCTCCAGACCGAGAAAACCTGGTTGGGATCGATGTCCCGATAACGCCGCTGGAAGTCATAGATCTGCATCGGCAGCGGTACCTCTATCATGTAGAAGGCCGCCCAATCCCGATTCTGCCTCGCTCTTCCAAAGTCTGGCGCTCGGAACTGCTGGTTCATGGCGCTGATAATGGACCTGAGGTTTGCCCTCTGGAAGGGAATCCAGCAATAATGTCCCTGCTCGAAGTCGGCAAAGAAGGCGTTCTGAAAGGTTCTGGTGCCGTCAAAGACCACCTTTTCGATGTTCATCCCGCATTCCACAAGAACCTGCTTCAGCTCATCATAGGTCAGACCATCTTCAGACTGAGCTGCAACGATTTCTGGGGTCAGCGGATCAAACCGAGTCATACACCCACGCACATCTTGAATTAGACTCAGGTGTTTTTGCATTAGATCACTCCTCGTTGGTTGATGTCTATATAACGGGGAGTCCAAAAGACTCCCCGGAATGAAGGTTGGGGGAGCCTTACAAGCTCCGATCTATATAAAAAAGCGCCCACCAGAATCAGGAGGATTCACAGTGGACGCTTTACTTACAATGACGGTGTGGTCAACATATTCAGTTGACATATTCCCGGAGGGATTTCCCCTTCCGGGAAACTAGATACTGTGCATCTATAAAAAGATGCAGAAGAACAAAAAATGCCCGAAGACATAAAGACTTCGGGCATGTGAGAACTCGGATACTGTGTTTACTCGCGCAAAACTCGGATACTGTAACATTAATATTATACTATTATTATCTGTTCTAGTCAACCCTATTTATTAGATTTCTCACGACATCAACAACGAGAAATGATTGGAAAATAGGAATTATGAACACCATGAATAAGGAATACAGTCTTTCGTTCTTGATAGCCGACAGGAACGCTATTGACAATATATACACAAATAACAGATTTTTATTGCAATAAAGAATTAAACCGTTGTAAAGACAATATATCAGTAAACATCAAGATTATTTTTCGTTGACTAATTTTTGTTTTTGCCTTATAATTATTTCATAAATTCTTACAAAAGGATATGGTAAATATGAAAAAGCAATTACTCGCATTCATCTTAACACTCTGCATCGTAATTAACGTGTTTACACCAACTGCTTTCGCCGCTGACAACAGCCCTTTGATTGACGAGGTAATTGCCATCGGAGATATTCCCAACGAAAACACCCGTGTCGCTTATCCTCCTTCCAGTTACCGCAATCTAAGCGCAAAACCGTATGGTGCTAAACTAGAGGATCTTGCCGCCGCAAAAGGAAGCTACACCAAATTCTTTTTTTCTACCTCCACGGGTGAAATCCATTTAGATTGTAACTTGGAGCGCTCTGGTACAACCGTCCAGGACGGAAGAGTCTTGGAAGCCCGTCTGTATAAATATGAAACTGGCCAAAGAGTTGCCACGAGAACCTTTGTCTTCACCGGCCCAACCGCACATTATACCAGTTTCTTCTCCGGCTTGGATGTGAATTCCCATTATTATATCTACTTCTACAATGCATCTTCCACTGATGTTGCCAGCGAGAAAGCAATTAGCGGTACGATTACTGTTTCCGAATCCCCTTGAGTCCCAAGGTTCCCAAAGGATAATGCTCCAATGATTCATTATTTACTATTCGATTCCCGTCTGAGTTATTTTTTTCAAGTTCTCCCGTTCTCAGTTTTGATTGGAATTGTGTACATTATCATACGCTTCCACAGTCTGCGGAAAAAGCAGTCTATTAAGCCCAATATCAGCCGCGAGACGAGTAAATTATTGTTTGTTTGCTATATTGCAGGTCTGCTTGCGCTGGTTTGTACACCCCCTAACTTCTGGACTGCGATCTGGTTCAATTTGATTCATCATCATCCGAAGATGGAATTGTCTCCACTCTTTCACGGTGGCTTCAATTTAAAACCGTCCCTGTTCCGATACATGCGTGGTACTCTAACCGGCGGCACCTGGGCCGCATTCATGCAGTTTGGTAATGCATTACTATTTCTTCCGTTCGGTTTCCTGTTGCCGTTTTGTGTCAAGAAAGTTAAGGCACACCAAATCATTAAAGTCGCATTCATCTCATCCCTTGTAATTGAATTAATTCAGCCCATTATAAGTAGAAGCTTTGATGTGGACGACTTGATCAACAACACTTTAGGAGCTGCCATTGGATATCTAGTATACTGCATTACTAACAGAATCATTTTGTTTTTAAAAAAATAAGCCCTTTTCCACCAACAGACTCGTATGAAGCACGCATCCGGATTGCGCTTCATACGAGTTTTTTGCCGATTGCAACTCGCTCCTTTTCCTCGGGTGATTCTATACCAGTCTTCTGCCGAATCGATGCAAATATCAAAACCATCAATTCCATATATTCTTCCTCCTCATTCAGTACACAGCCGCCCAACAGAAAATTACAGGACACCTCAAACACCTCAGAAATTGCAACAATGGTACTGTTCGGGTCGGGCGAAAATAGCCACGCTCAGGTCGGAAAGAAATGACCAATCCGGTCAAGAAGAAATCGCCAACAGCCCTGGTTGGTGATTTCTTCGTTTAAGGGCCTGGTTCTGTTCCGGCTTCGGGGCTTTACCCGGCTGGTTTGCTGGTCCAAGGTTTCTAAGCATTTACTCCGGTAACCCTCGCCATTGAATGTTGCAGCTGCCCTCCTTGTTATATCTCCGGTCGATCAGGTCGAAGAACAGCCGGGTGTTCTCCGGCAGAGGCCAACCAAATCCGTCCCTCTGAGCCGCACCCAGGACTTTGCGGATGGTGTGATAGGAGTTGCGCTGTTCCAATTCCATGCTGCGCATGCTCTTGTATGGGACTGACATAACCCACAGGATATTTCTGTAGTCAAGCAACTGTAATACCACCTCGATAAATGTCACACGATACCGTGTGCAGATATCCTTATAAAGGAATTTCCGAAGTGTGGCTCAGGGGCAGAATTTACACAAACATAAATACAACCAACGTGGCTCCGACTAAGATTCGGAGCCACATCAATTTCGGGTCAAAGTACGAATGGTTGAGCATTTACACTCATCGCCCGCTCTTTCTTCAGACGCTTCATATTCGATTACATAACTTCTGCAATAATAGGGATCAACTTATGCCTTATGATTACAGGTACTATTCATTTTTCTTTTCAACCCAACTAATGAATATGCCGACCTTTTCCAAATCTTCCTGATCCAACATTCTCATCTTTTCACAGATTCCTCTATATAGGCTATCTTTATCATCCAGTGGTGCAAAAAACTCTGCTGGGGTCATATCAAAATAGGCGATAATATTGAATAACTCTTTGAGCGATGGCAACGCCAATCCGCTGGATATTGCACGAATATACGATCCGCTTTTGCCTAAATCCAAACTCATCTTATGCTCGGAGACATTCTTTCGTTTTCTCAGTTCCGTTATCCTGTTACGGGTAAATGCGTCATATTGGGCACCAACCATTTCGCTTCCTCCTTCTGCCAATAAATATAAAGCAAAACTTAATATTAGTGGATCAAAACTCAATGTTTAGTTCAATCCTTTGACTTTTAATAATCGCATTATTAATATAGACTTATGCCTCACGATTCTATCACCATCTTTTGAAGGAGATAAAGCTATGGATCAATATACTGTCAGCTTCTTCGGTCACAGAAAAATTAGTAATGTTTTTGTGATTGAGCGCCGCTTAGAAGCGATGATCCAGGAACTTCTCATATCCAAAGAATTCGTTGAATTTCTTGTCGGTCGAGATGGAGAATTCGATCAGCTTGTTGCTTCGGTTGTCCGTAGGACTAAACGGACCATCCGTAATGACAATAGCGCACTTACCCTGATCCTTCCTTATTCAACCGCAGAATATCGGAATAATGAGCAATCGTTCCTGGAATATTATGATGAGATCGAGATATGCTCAGAATCAGCAGAAAAACATTTCAAATCTGCTCATCAAATAAGGAACCGCTTCATGGTTGACCGCTCCGATTTGGTAGTTTTTTGTGTAGATCACAACTCGGGGGGTGCTTATCAAACCATGATGTATGCAAAGAAAGTAAACGCCAGCAGCATCAATTTAGCTGAGGCATCTCAAGGATTGTCATACTCTATTTCAAAGAAGGATGAACATGAATAAGAAGAAAATCTTACTTATTGTCTTAGCTCTTGCTGCTGCCGTAGCTGGAGTTTTCTGTGCTCGTGTTTCACAGGAAGAAAACTCGGTAGACCCAGAAGAATATCTGGAACCCATTGTAAATGCGGCAGAGGAAGTACTGGACGGAGATATCCAACAAATCTTCAAAACAGAACTCGTTGCCACCCTCGTTTATGGCCATGAGACAGAAAGTGACAATAGCATTTATTATAGAGTTTTACAAACCACATACGGAGAAGTAGGGAATCCCAATATCATCACAGGGGTGAATACCGATGCTCTAAACACACTTTTCCCAGTTGATATGATGGACAGTTGCGAGGAAATGATGATTCAGGGCTGGCATGCCGCACTCTACAAGAAGGATGATACCGCTTATCTCTGCTGGACATGTAATCCAGAAGTTACTTATGTTCTAGAATACACTCCAAGCAAATTGTCTGATGCCGAAATAATCAAGATGGCAGAGAGTACATCACCCATCCAAGAATAAGAAAACTCATAAATATAGATTTGCAAAAGCATAACTACCACGCCAATGCAAAACAACGGATGCGAGGTTAATTGTATTCCTTCGCAGGCCCTAATCAAGTTTTATCCGAGAAACTGGCTGACAATCGGCCATAAGTCCAGTATATTCTGGTAATAAACATCCCCCGGTCAATGATTGTTTGAACCGAGGGATGTTTTTTAGGATAAATGATAGATTTCAATTATGCTCCCCCAAGCAATTCCACCCCACCCAAGGGAATAATGAACGAAAGAAGTTCGCCCACCGCCGACCCAATCGCCGCCAGGGCCGCCGGGATCAGCAGCACTGCACAGCATACCAGAATGGCATCCCGGTTTTTGCTGCATCGGGAGGACAGGGCGAAGCAGATTTCACCAATGATCAGCAAAACCAACAGCTTGGCCCCGTAGTAGAGTGTGAGCATACCGCCCAGGGGAATCGATGGGGCATTGCGGAACAGCTCCAGACTGAACGCCGGCGCAGTCAGGCATTGGAAGGCTCCGTAGGCTTTGAACGTATGGATCAGCTCGCCACCATAGACCATCAGCCATACAAAGGCCGTCACAGTCAGCAGAACCAGCTGCTTTTGGAGCCACAGCCTTTTCCTGCCGCCGGAGGTGCTGGTCAGAAGAACTGTCATGTTGTTCTGCCGCTCCTGGGAACCGATTGGAGCCAGGGTCAGCACCAGAAGCAGCATGGTAATCAATGCCGTTCTACGGTGGTAGTTATTCAGATTGTTGCTCCAAATCGCGTCATAGGGGGCGGTGGGAAGAATCCAGGCCCCATCCGGGGCATTCTGCGCCGATTCCAGAACGGTTTGCAGACCGATCTGATTGCCGGTGTCCATGGTCTTGGCCAGTGCTTCCTCCAGTTTCAGAATCGTATCCTCGGTGATCGGCCCTGCGTATTCAGACTGGTAATGCTGAATGTAGGGATCATAAGGGACATAGGCCCTGGGTGGCTCCTCCATCCGGATCGCAATGATTGCAAGAACAGCCAGAAGAATTGCTCCCTTGCGCTTAACCAGCAGCTTGCCAAATTCGCCGCAGTGGGGCATCATGGGGTCCAGCTTACGCAGTATTCCATCTGCCCAACGGAGCAGACGGTTGGAGCTGCTCACCGGATGCTTCCGTTCCACGATCAGCACATTCACTCCGGCAAAAATCAGGCAGAGGAAAGGAAGAATCGCCAGCACCAGATCACTGCCGGAGATCAGACTGCCGAATACGGATATATTCAGATACCGGGAAAAGACCGGGATGAAATCCACATAGCTGAACACATTCACATACCGCGCCGCCGCAAACATGGAGCTGGATGGAATGGCCGTGCAGGCAAATTCCAGGCCCATCAGCAGTCCTGCGGCGGTCAGGGCCAGTCCCAGATTGGAAATGGCAGACAATACCGTCCATAACGTAAGGCCGATCCAGAACGCACCCAGAGCCTTGACTGCGATGTAGAGCAGCCAAAACTGTCCGATGGTAAAAGGAGTGGGGACATTCTGGAACATGGGAATGGATTGCAGCACCCGATCCCACTCACCAAGGCCATGAAATACCCAGCCGCAAAGCAGGATTTTGGAGCCTACGATCAAAACAGTTCCGATCCAGGCAGCCACAAACAGGATGCCGATCCGCTTGCAGACCAGCTTCCACCGACCTCCGGGAGCCGCATAGATCATGGGCCAAAGACCTTCTTTTCGCTCTGCCACAAACAGGCCGCAGACCACGCAAATGAGTATGACGATACTGTAATCGGCCCATTTGTCTGCAAAAATCTCTGTCACGGCAAGGTCGTGTCCCATGGAAAGTTCTGCACCATCCATGGCGTGAAAATCATCTGCGGTTTTGACGGTATTCTGATAGGCCACACTGTCCGGGTCGGCAAACAGGCTCACAGACTGCAATTTTGCTGCATCGGCATCGATTTTGTCCAGATAGGATTCATAGCCAAGCAGATACTCATATTGGCCCGTGATCTGCTGAAGGACATTGTATCGCTGAACATTGTTGCCGCTGCCCCAGTTTTCAAATACTTCCTGTTCAGCGATTTCGCACCGAGCTAGTCCTTCCTCCCAGCTCAGATCAGCGAGGGCCGTAAGCTCCCGGTGGTACGCATTTCCGTATTCCCGGAAATCGCCCTGCCCATCGGTCTGCTGATAGATGAAGAAAAAGGCGTTCAGAAGGAGCAGGGCCGCCAGCGTGGCAAGAAACAGAGGATTCTTCAGAACCCGTTTCGCTTCCATCAGTCCACCCCCAGATAGGCCATGTACACATCCTCCAGATCCTTGCCGCCGCAGGACGAGATCAACTCTTCCGGCGCACCGTGCCTGACCAGTTCGCCCTGCTTCATCAGCAGCACATCACCGGCAATGGATTCAATGTCGGAAACGATATGGGTGGTCAGAAACACGATCCGATCCTGGGCCAGATCGGAAATGTACTGCCGCAGGCGCAACCGCTCCCGTGGGTCAAGACCGGCGGTAGGCTCGTCCAGAATCAGGATTTCGGGATCGCCCAGCAAAGCCTGGGCCAGCAGCACCCGCTGACGCATACCGCCGGAGAATCCGCCGACCTTCTTGTGGGCATCCTCCCGGAGATTCACCACATCCAGAAGCTGCTCAATCTGTTCATCTGCCTGCTTTTTCGGGATTTCCTTGATCTGAGCCATGTAGCGCAGAAATGCACGGGCGGAGAAGTCATTATACATTCCCTGCTGCTGGGGCATATAGCCGAGCTTCCCCCGGAAGTTCTTGCCAAGCTTCAGAATGTCCGTTCCATCCCAGAGGATCTGCCCCTCGTTGCGCTTTACATTGTCGGTAATCAGATTCATCAGGGTGCTTTTGCCTGCACCGTTGGCACCGAGGATGCCATAAATGCCGGGGGTAAAGGTGTAGGTAAAATCCCGGAGGGCAACCTTCTCGCCATATTTCTTGGTTAAATGCTCAATTTGGAGTTCCATAGGTTAGCCTCACCTTCATTAGAAATCCGGCAGACTAAATGCATGAATCTTTGCATTTCCTGTTCCAATCTCGGACTTCTCTATGTAATATTTGGGCACCCATGACATGATAGCATCTGTGAAAATCAACCGCTCGGAAGTTTCGGCAATCAGTGATTGATCATAAGGAATTCCGCTGAATGCCAGTTCAATCGTATCCACCAGCTCATAATTCCAGTTATAAATATAGAGCTGATTATCCTTATCCACGCCCATTTCCTTCGATAACACAACTATGCAATCTGGGAAACACTTCAAAGAATAGCGTCCATCCAATCCAGTATTAATGATCTGCTCCTCTTCCCTGGTTTCGTAGTTCAGGCAAATAACTGCGCCATCTCGAAAGTAATAGCCGCATTCCCTTCCGTAGAAACCAGCAACACCAGGATGGTCTGTCAAATAGGTAATGGTATCTGTCTCAGGATTCCAATCTCCATAACTGAAATCATAATCATTATATCCACCATTTTGTGCTCCGTTCATTAATGCCAAAAACACATCTCCACAATGATACAGAGGGGCACATGCAGTCTCCTGCAATTGTGGTTCATTCATAGAACCATCCAACTTATACAAATAATAAGCTACATCTTCTGAAATCAGTTCAGTTGTTCCATCATCATGCTCTATTTTTACCCATCTGCAAGTAGTAATATAACATACGCCACTGTCAATCATACTGCACACAGCATAATCTACGCCCTGTTCTTGTGCAAACTGCGTAAAGTCAAAGATTACCGCTCGATTGCCACCATCTGTATCCATCCGGTACAGAATACACTCAGAACCAGAAGCAGGAGATCCATGACTCTCTGCCGCATACAAGTACCCATTGTAGTAACAAATATTACATCCGTTTTCAAAATACGCATTGCAATCTTCGTTTTCATGATCACAATCTGGACGGCCGCACAGTTTAATGACCGTATCTGAACCATAATCAGAATACAGTAAATAAGACACCATCTCACCAGTTTTGGTAGAACTGTCAGTGCTGCACATAAAATATACGCCATTGGGAGAGATTGTATTATCTGCATTGTTCACACCAGCTCGTTTCAGCCCCATTCTCTCGGAAGCTACCGAACTCTCTCCAGCCATCCATGTGTATGACAATATCGGTTCTGTACCGCTGGTCGAAGAAAGCTCTTCTGGATTATTTACACACCCTGTAACAAAAATATGCAGCATTATGATTGCCGCCATAAACCACTTTTTCATAACTGACACCTCATTTCTGGTCGCAATAATAGTCCTGACCACATATTATGTAGCCAGGGCTATTGGCGATTGTTACACTACATTCAGCTGAGTAGTCACCAGCTCGTTTCCAATGTAGAATTTACCACTCGTGGAAACAACTTTGGACGGAACATCATAAGCGCCAAGCCTAAGGAGGTTATTGGCCGAAGATGCTACAGTCGCATACCCCGTGTTCGGCACCCAACGAGTGTATCCGTAAACATCATTCTCCTCACTATACAGATAATTACGAACTTCAACCTTAAGATAGGCAGGCGTTTTCCGCGTTGCCATTGTTCCGTTTCCATATGTAGCATGGCGGGTTACGCTCCAGTTATAGGTATATTCGATTCCATTTACTTCCACCGTAACATCGTCGGAAATAGCCATTGCGGTAATCGCACAGCTCATAACCATCAGAACCGCCAGCATCAGGCAAAGCAGCGATCTTTTCGTTTTCTTCATTATTTTCCTCCGTTCAACTTCAGGCATTGCTTTCTTATGTCCATACGAGAAGCAACTTACCGCATCCAGAAGCCAAGCCTCCGAAGATAGCCGTGATAGGTACCGTTTCACTACTACCGGACTGTACTGAAAATACTGGCCAAGTATTTCTTACGGGAGATAATGACAGATTAGTAATTTACATACCCAGAAAGCTCAACATCAACATTAGACTTGTTTCTAAACTGCAGTGTGTAGTTTCCGTTTGCGTTGACCTGAATGGTCTTATCGATGCTGCCGTTGGTCACAGTTACATAGTAGAAATTACCATCTGGAGCAATCAGGCCAACATCGATGCTCGCAGAAAAGGGGTAATACGAAGCTTTGATTGTAACGGTCTCTCCTGCTGCCAGAGGGAAGCTGGTACTCGCTGCCAGTCTCTGATTTGCAGGTATTGTCATACGGAACGAACTGGTTGCACGGGGGATCTGTAAACTCATTGCTACATTTTCCGGGGGTGTAACCTCAATTTCTGCGGCTTTAGCAGGAACACCAGCGCATCCAAAGGCCAGTGCGCAAGCTAAAATCATGCAGAGGAATCTTTTCAGACACATTTTTAACACCCCCTTCCGTCTATTATTCAAAGGTGAATGTTCCATCTGGACTATCGTCCACATGGTCAATATCCATATCCATTATCGGTGTAATAGCATCTGTATTACGGTCTTGAAGTTTATGTACGCCAATAAGGGTACTAATAGCGATTACGATTACCAAAACGCAAGCTATGCATACAGCAATAATTTTGCTTTTATCTGCTTTACCTTCATCTAACGGAACCACAGTATTGTCATCCGGGATTTCAGCTTCTTCCGTGGTTTCGGCTGCTTTGGATTCGCACACTGCATCGTCATCCAGAAGATAATCAACAGGAACCCCGTATAGCTCACCCAAAACCTTCAGGTTATCCGTACTGGGAACCGCAGAACCTACCTCCCACCGTGATATTGCCTGCCTGGATACATTCAGCATCTCCGCCACCTTCATTTGGGTGAGACCTTTCTGCTTTCGCAGGGACACAAGCTTTGTTGCCAAATTCATCTCTTTGTTTACCTCCATTTTCGGTCAGAATTGCCTAAATGTAAACCGCATACAGTTTACATTTAGGCAATCTCTGATTGCTCTTTCCTTTTTTTCCAATTTCTTTTGGTTGCCAGCGCAGTTGCTGCATGATTCCTGTGAACTATGCTACTCTTCTTACAATATGCCCATTCTACTTTCGCTTTAATTATTTGTCAACAGCACCCCCCCTCATTAATAAAGACGAGGTCAGAGTGCCGAAAAGAAACACTAATATATTTAGATCTTCGGAGAAAAATCTATTCCTTCTTCGTCAAGTTATGGTATACTAAATACAGAGCAGGAGGGATAACATGGCAAGCAAGCGCGACGATTTCAAAGAAACTACTAAAGATATCATGGCCAAGCGGGTCGGATACCGCTGCAGCAATCCCAGTTGCAGAAAACCAACCTGCGGTGCCAGTGACGATCCAAACAACTATTCCAACATCGGCGTCGCAGCGCACATCTGTGCAGCTGCTCGTGGCGGCAAGCGATACGATCCTGATATGAGCAAAGAAGAACGCCGTGACATCCATAACGGCATCTGGCTTTGCCAGTCATGTTCTAAGTTGATTGATAGCGACGATCTGCGTTATACTGTGGATCTGCTTCATAAGTGGAAAAGTCTTTCCGAAGAAATAGCGATTCTGGATCTGGAGACAGCATCTCCGGCCCAATTTGTGGAGCAGGACAAAGCGTTGATTCGCTTCTATATCCAATGCTTTGATCGCCCGGCCTTTGGGGATGAGATCCGCATGGAGTTCAGTATGGAGGATTTTGACCGTGCAATTGAGGATACCATTATTGCGTTGAATACCGGTGTCTTGCGGACACGGGATGGCAGTATCATCAAACAGTCGGAGGGAAAGGCATTTGTCCAGAATCCCGACTGGCGAGAGAAACTCTACAATATCGTTGATATTTTGACGGCGATCCGCAGAAGGCTAAGTATTGCAGCAAGGGATGGTTCCTACCACCAACATAAAAACGGATCGGAAATAATCTATTTATTTCATGATGCGCAGTTGGAGATATGGCTGAATTCTTCCAGAGAAGAAATCCTGCGAATCATGTCCTCAATTTGCAAAGATATTGGTGTCCCGGAGCTTCATTTCACCCGTTGCCGTTATTCCTGGTAAAGTGAAGTAGGAGCCGTCTAGTATTAGACTGCTCCTACTTCGTTTTCAGCCTTTCGCTTCGTGGAATTAATAGTACCCTACCTCGTAATCTCTAACCAGTAGTCGAGAACATCCTTTCCACATAGATAATACGCAACTTTAGTAAAGTAAAGGATCGTTGTAATACGCATATTTATCAAGTGCTTCTTTGCCTTGATGCACACATTTCCTTCTGACCTACACACCCCACTAACAAATAATACTTCCTGCGTACATATAAGAATGGATGACGATTCCATTCCCCTTGAGCCATCCCTCATGATGCAATCTGTAGTTAGCTGTCAGACTTTCGCCGAATCAATAGACAGAGGAGACAGATTTCATGAGCAAACCGTATGTCGGGATTCTGAAGGTTTTCTTTTACAGGAAGAGGAGGACTACCCGAGCAGAGCTTGCAATCAACCGGGAGGAGATAGCAAGTAGTCTTCTGATGGCCACACGGACTTACATTGATCTGGAGCAGACCAAGAACTGCTGCAGTGCGTTGACCTTAGCACTGTATTTGATCTATGTCTGCAATGAGCCGCTTGTTTTTCTGAATGAGCTGCGGCAAGCTCTGGAAGCGGCTACAATTCAGGCTGCCTAACACTCAAAATACACATTTTTTATCATTCCGGTGCAGTTTCTGCATAACCGGTTCTTTTTGGGCCCTCAAATTAAAGTGACACTTTATCTAGGACGGATTTTTATCGCAAAAAGAAACAGTTCTTCTTAAATATACTGAATTTCAGAACTCTGCATAATTACGACCTGATTATTTCGTGACATTGGGTTTGTTTTCCGTCTTTCGCAAACTTTTGAAGTGTGATATAATAGCTTCGACAAAAGGTACAGTTACTACTACGACACTGAAACCGGGTTCTACTACCTGCAGAGCCGTTACTACGATCCCTCCATTGGCCGGTTCATCAATGCGGATTCCCAGTTCGATAGTAATGCAACTTTTACCGGTTTAAACCTTTTTGCATATTGCGCAAACAATCCTGTGATCCATAAGGATTTGAACGGTGGTAGTCTTCTGGGAGCATGTATCCTCATCGGAGCTGGTATTGGCGCACTGATTGGCGGTACTTCCGGTGCACTCATTGCCTCCAATAATGGCCTCACCATCGAGGATGGTTGGGATTATGTAAAACATATCGTTGTTGGTGTAGCCATTGGTGGCACAGTGGGAAGTGCAGCAGGATATGTGTTTGCAGGAACGCAGATGGCTGCTAGCATTTCTTGGAGCTTTTATAAAGCTACTCATACTATTGGAACTACAGCATATGCAATCGGACACGCTTTCGAGGAATGGTTCTATAAGGCATATAATGTTGTATCGCAACAGGTACGTCATATGGGATTCAGATTTGATGCTGTACTTAATAATACGATTATTGAGTTAAAAAACTACAATTGGAGTAAGTATTCAAGCTACTCTAGCTTAATTAAGCGTTTCACAAAGCAGGCATTGAACTATCTTCAATTCATCGGAAGTGAGATCAACGGCCAAATAATCAAAAATGTAACCTTTTGGTTTAGTTCTCAGCCTCCCCAGGAAATCATTGACGCTCTCAGAGCTATTGGTGTAACGGTTAGGTGGAATTAAGGAGTGAGTTTATTCAATGTACAGTAAATACGAGAAACCAATCATCAGAGCATCCATCTTCTATTTTGATGAGATGTACGATGCGTTGCTCGGCAGTCAAGTAAGGGATATCCTGCATAAGCATGGTTTCTTTCCACCCGACAAAATGTATGCAGACAAACTTACTCGAGGGCGCTTCAAAAAGTATAGCCCTGAGATGTACGATTTGTTTCCTCTTGCGTACGCTCAAAAAGAGGTATTCGGCATATCGATGGCTAGTGGGGATAGCAAGTTAGTCGAAGAATTTTGGAAATTCGACTGGAACTTCACCTTCTATAAAAACAAAAAGTTGGCTGTTGTTCCCAATTTCAGACCGTGGAATGTACTCTCTCTGGATACAACATATGGGCGGATGTCGAACGATAATCTGTACGAACAGTTTTTTCTCTGTGTCAGAGAACTAATTGAATTGCTTCATCCTTTTTATGCAAGAATTGACGATGTTGCGAATATCAATCGGTTAGAAGATGCTGTGCACAATGAACAGTTTAGACCTGAGAATATTCGTCAAGTGTTTTGGGGTAATTATTTCGACACCACTTTCTATCCAGAACTAATCTTCGATGGAATTGCAAATGTGCTCGATGGCAATGTACACCAAGTAACAGGAGGCATTTTCTTTACCCTAACAGATAATGTCTTTGATGCAACAACTTTGCGCTGCGATGCATTACGTGAATCTGTTAAAAATGCAATGGCATTGCGTTAATTAATTCCAACGGTTAATCACTTTATGCATTGTTGTTTTGTGAGCTGATTTGTAATTATGAGATATGCCAGTGAATGTAAATCATTTTTCCAGATTTCGCTTTGTTCGAGATATGGCCAATCTCAATTCGCTGTACAACAGTCCACAAAATTTCTGGCGTCAGTTTAGCGATATCCGTAAAGTTACAAATCGACGAATTCACCTTCCTCCGTTTCATACTCCTCGCTAAAGCCCGAATCTGCTCCAAAACATGCGGATACAGCACCTCGTGGTAGATGATGTGAGTCTTGGGGCATTCATCTGGGCGGCGGTTGTGGTGGGTACAGAGGTAGATGTCCACTTCACGATCCTTGAGCTTCTTCCGGGATAGGGTAAGCGGATGACCGCAGCAGTCACAGAACAGCAATCCCCGAAATAGGTTTTCTCTCCCCATCCGGGCAGGACAGCAATGTTCTGCCCGGATTTTTGCCGCCTGCTCGAAGATGTCCCGGCTGATGATCGGCTCGTGGGCATTGGGGATGACCACTCGACGGTCTTCAGGCACCACGGCAGTCTGTCCGGTTTTGTGGTTCACAACCTCTGTTTTCAGCAGGAGTAAATCTCCGGTGTAGACCGGATTGCGTAGAATTGAGCCTATCGTAGCACTGCTCCAGCGGCAGGGATCGCCGTCCGTCACTGGCCCGTAACCCGAAAAACGACTATCGCCCTGCCGGTGTTTGTACACCGACGGGGCGATGATTTTTCTGGCGGTAAGTTCTTTTGTAATTGCGATCTGCCCCAGGCCATCCAGGGCCAGTGAGAATATCAGTCTGACCACCTCAGCGGGCTCAGGATCTATTATCAGGCGGCTAGGAGCATCAGTGTTCATCCTATAACCATAGGGCGGCTGAGCGAGCCTCTGGAGCCCATTCTTCGCCCGCTGGTGTTTGGCGTTCTTGATTTTCCGGGATATGTCACGGGCGTACATATCGTTCAGAATGTTCTTGAAGGGTGCAATATCATTGTCATTCTTCAGCGAATCGAAGTTGTCCGCAACGGCGATGTAACGGACTCCTTTGCTTGGAAAGTAGATTTCAGAATAGTAGCCGGTCATGATGTAGTCACGCCCCAGGCGGGAAAGATCCTTGGTGATGACCAGATTGACCGCACCTCGCTCCACATCATCCAGCAACTCCTGGAATCCCGGTCGGTTGAAATTCGTTCCGGAATAGCCATCATCGATGTAGACCTTGTGAATAGGATATCCCTGCTCCCGGCAGTAGTCCTCCAAAATTGCCCGTTGCGTACCAATGCTGATACTCTCGCCGCTCTGATCATCGTCCTTGGATAGGCGGCAATAGAGGGCGGCGTGGTATGTAGTTGTTTTGCTCATGGTGTTTACCTCCTAGTGGTGATGGAGGTATTATAGCAGAATTAGTATAACTGTAAAGTACAGCGCCCATTATGATCCATTATAGACCATGCCGCAGCGGTTGTTAGGTGCTTACTGGCGTTACCTATGTACAAAAAATCGGGCAGGATATCCTGCCCGATTTAGTTCAGAATCTTCGTCGTATTCTTGGCTTTAAGTCATTTCCTCAATCCGTTTAGTCAACATGGATTGCAACAGAACCTTCAAAATCAATTATGTCAAGTAAGGCCGATGGAACAATAATGCTATATTTTCTCCCTGCGATTACCTTTTCCAACAAATCTCGGTTACAAACAAAACTGTACAAGAAATGAGGTTCAAATATGGGTTCCATCATACTAGTGGTATATTCCCCAATCCAAGGGTCGTGTAACCTGTTAATGACATCTTCCATTGTGATTTGTGATAAAAGAGTAACAGCATATTTCCCTTTCAGAATATGTGTGGATTTGGAAATTGCCGTTCTTGTTGCAAAAGGAGGACAAATATCAGCAGGAGAGACAACAATAATAATTTCGGCAGGAAGCTTTATCTCTCTTTTTTTGTTTCCGATTATGGAGACTATACAATCCTTGTTGATGAAAAAGCTCTCCCTATGCGGTGAGAAAATGCACCATAGTGTAGCAATCCCATAAACACAGGACAAACACAAATATAACCAGTGGAAGTCGAATATCTTGATCATAATAGCGCAACATAACCATATTCCAACAGCAACCCAACTAAGCAGATAGTCAGAAACATTAAATTTCCCATATCGACGATATTTCATGAACATATTACCCCCATGTATATACTACTGCATCGTCCAGCCACCCGAAGAAAGCCTTAACTGCTTCACCAAATCCTCTTGTATATTGGGGCATCAACCCACCACATCCATCATAGACTGCAAAATCAGATGCATAGCCAACAAAGGCCGTTACCGATGCCGTCGCAAGGCCGCGTAAACCTGAGGCGAAAGCATTATTACGAATTTCACTATAGGAAGAGTTTTTAGAATCTGGATCGAGATTGTTCAGCATGTCTGTTACAGCTGTACCAGTTGCTACACCAAGACCACCACCTAGAGTAGTACCCAAAGGGTTTTTGGACATAACACCCTGAATAGTGCCACCCGTAGCACCTCCAATATAGCCGTTCAGATAGCTGTTTCCATTGGCTTCATTTGCAACACCTCCATTGATGCCACTTAGGGCAGCACCAAGGAAAATAGTAGCAGCAGTTAGTTTTCCGGTTGCGACAACTCCGGCGGTGGCAGTTGCAACAACACCGCCAACTGTAGTTGCAACTGCAGCTACAGCAACAACAGCAACAACAACACTTGCAACTTTTGCTGCTGTTTCAATCCATTCAGGCCAATACCCTGTGGTATCGCTTAGGTTTACAGGATTATTGAAACAATATGCGAATGCGTTGTAGCCCAGAAGATTATGAGATTCGTAAGGAATTGTTCCATCAGTGCTAATCCATCGCCCGATGGTGGGATCGTAATAACGGCTCTGCAGGTAGTAGAACCCGGTTTCTCTGAGCTCACAGTGGCTGTGCTGGTTTTCACAGGAATATTATAG
>ERZ808026.38-NODE-38-length-21676-cov-4.730080_pt1 | contig 21676 bp, 21 predicted proteins | sample MGYA00380182_ERZ808026 | MGnify/ENA primary metagenome ERZ808026 (study PRJEB31490, sample SAMN06133376) | cow dung metagenome | isolation source: H9 | host: cow | place: China: Chengdu | collected 2015-05 ... | reverse complement strand
ACGAGCCATTTTGTATCCTCCTTAAACTATTTGATTGTTTTTCCGTCGCGTCTTCTTACGATCAGCTTGTTAGACTTCTTGTTTGTCTTTCTTGTCTTTAAGCCAAGAGCAGGTTTGCCCCAAGGTGTGCTTGGACCTGGACGACCGATACCTGTCTTACCTTCACCACCACCGTGTGGATGATCGTTAGGGTTCATTACGGAACCACGAACAGTAGGTCTGATACCCATATGACGTTTACGTCCTGCTTTACCGATGTTGATCAGGTTGTGTTCTGCATTACCTACAACACCGATAGTTGCTCTACAGTTTAATGGAACCATTCTCATTTCACCGGATGGTAAACGAAGAGTTGCATATTTGCCTTCTTTCGCCATTAACTGTGCGCTGTTACCTGCGGAACGAACTAACTGTCCGCCTTTACCAGCGTATAATTCTACGTTGTGTACCTGTGTACCAACTGGGATTTCAGAAAGTGGTAAGCAGTTACCTGCTTTAACTTCTGCTTCCGGGCCGTTCATGATTGTCCAGCCTACTTTTGCTCCCTGTGGTGCAAGGATGTATGTCTTTTCACCGTCTGCATAAGCTACTAAAGCGATATTTGCTGTTCTGTTTGGATCGTATTCGATGCTAACGATCTTTCCTGGAATACCATCTTTACGTCTCTTAAAGTCGATGATTCTGTATTTTCTTCTAGATCCGCCTCCGCGGTGTCTTACTGTGATTTTACCCTGATTGTTACGACCGGAGTTTTTCTTTAAAGAAACAACTAAGGATTTCTCTGGTGTTGAACATGTGATTTCTGAGAAATCAGATCCAGTCATATGTCTTCTGGAAGGTGTATATGGGCGGTATGTTTTAATTCCCATTACTGTCTCTCCTTTCGATTCTGCTATTTATTCTCGCACTTTTATGTGCATATTCTAATGTTACTTATATGCTGTAAGCTGTTTCTTACAGACCAGCGAAGATTTCGATATCAGCGCTTTCTGCTGTTAACTGAACGATCGCTTTTTTAGTTTTAGCTGTTTTACCAAATGTCATGCCGCGACGTTTTTTCTTTCCATCGAGGTTCATTGTGTTAACACTTGCTACTTTTGTTCCTTCGAACATTTTTTCAACAGCTTCTTTCACCTGTGCTTTTGTAGCTTCCGGGCGAACTAAGAAAGTGTATTTCTTTTCGCTCATAGCTTCCATACTTTTTTCTGTGATTACAGGTTTGAGGATCACATCATAGTATTTTAAATCTGCCATTATGCGTATACCTCCTGGATTGTTTCTACAGCTGCTTTTGTCACGATCATTGTGTTGTATTTAAGAATGTCATATACGTTGATTGTGTTTGTCTGAGCTGTGATCACGTTTGGAATGTTCTTTGCGGACATTACAACGTTTTTGTCATTATCGTTAAGAACTACCATTGCTTTGTTCACGTTTAAGTTGTCGAGAACTGCCTGGAATTTCTTTGTTTTGATTTCGTCAAATTTCAGTTCGTCAAGAACGATGAACTTGTTTTCCTGAACTTTTGCTGTTAATACAGATTTCAGTGCAAGTCTTCTTTCTTTCTTGTTTAACTTGATTGTGTAGTCTCTTGGTGTTGGAGCGAATACTACGCCGCCGCCAGTCCACTGTGGAGCTCTTGTTGAACCCTGTCTAGCATGACCTGTTCCTTTCTGTCTCCATGGTTTTCTTCCACCACCGGATACTTCAGAACGAGTTTTTGCTTTCTGTGTTCCCTGTCTTTTATTTGCAAGCTGAGCAACTACTACTGCATGTACGAGGTGTTCGTTAACTTCTACACCAAACACTGCATCGTTAAGTTCCATAGTGCCAACTTCTTTGCCTTCCATATTGTAAACAGATACGTTTGCCATCTGTGCGTCCTCCTTTCTTTAAAAGCTTACTTACCAGCTTTTACCGTTTCTTTAATAGTAACTAAAGATTTCTTTGGTCCTGGTACAGCACCTTTTACTAAAAGTAAGTTGTTTTCAACGTCTACTTTTACGATTTCAAGGTTCTGGATTGTGATTCTCTTTGCGCCCATGTGACCTGGCATTCCTTTTCCTTTGAATACCTTGCTTGGGTCAGAACATGCACCGTTAGAACCCTGATGACGGTGGAATTTAGAACCGTGAGCCATAGGTCCTCTGTGCTGACCGTGACGTTTGATCGCACCCTGGAATCCTTTACCTTTTGAAATTGCTGTAGCGTCTACTTTATCTCCAGCTTCAAAGATATCTGCTTTGATTTCCTGAGCTAATGTGTAATCAGCTGCGTTTTCAAATTTGAATTCTTTGATGTATCTCTTGTAAGAAACACCTGCTTTGTCAAAGTGTCCTTTTAATGGTTTGTTCACTAATTTTTCTCTCTTATCAGCGAAACCAACCTGTACTGCTGAGTATCCATCGTTTTCTACAGTTTTGATCTGTGTTACAACACATGGACCAGCCTGTAAAACAGTTACTGGAGTTAAAACTCCGTCTTCATTGAAGATTTGAGTCATTCCGACTTTTGTTGCTAAGATCGCTTTCTTCATCTTATACCTCCTGTTTTCTCTACAGCGGAATATCTTTCGAAATTCATTCTAGCCGCAGGATAAATAATTTAATGTCTTTCACCGAGTGGGTTCGGTGTCAACAATCAGCGATTTGCTGTTGTTATTTTGTTTTCATTTTGATATCGATATCAACACCAGCCGGCATTTCTAATCTTGATAATGCATCAACTGTTTTCTGTGTTGGAGCAATGATATCAATGAGTCTCTTATGAGTTCTCTGTTCGAACTGTTCTCTGGAGTCTTTATATTTGTGAACCGCTCTTAAGATTGTAACTACTTCTTTCTTAGTTGGAAGAGGTACTGGTCCGCTCACCTGTGCTCCGTTCTTCTTTACAGTTTCGATGATTTTTTTCGCAGATGCATCAACTAACTGATGTTCATACGCTTTTAATGTGATTCTCATAACCTGAGTTGCCATAAAAAAAGTCGCCTCCTTTTCGTACTTTTAACTATCGTACGACAAGTGGTGACTGTACACATGTCCGTGTGTTTCATCGCATACTTTGCACAGTATGCCCACACTAACTCCTCATTCATTCTGATAATGAATTATAAATTTGGTACAGTGACTTGTCGCCAGTTTTTCTAAAATTGACATTCGCTCCACGGAAAACCTGCTCGAGTGATTGCTCTCCCGAACAGCAACCTCACGCTTCTACGCTATCAATGTCACAACATTGGTTATTATAGTAGATAACCCTTGATTTTGCAAGGTTTTTTTTGATTTTTTCAAAAATAATTTTTCACAAAATTAACGAAGTTTATTTTGGTTCTTTGTGCATTTTGTATAAGCCTTAAAAGACGAATAAGCGGTGCCAAAAGGCAGCCGCTTATTCTAAGTAGTACAATGAAAGATGTTGTTAAATTTCTTCATCTGACGCCACACGGTCAAACTCTGCAACGATAGAAGCATCCGGAGCTTTTGTACAAAGACTCACAATAATAATCAGAACGATACTGATGAGGAAACCAATTGCCAGCGAGTAAAGTCCCGTAGCTGCGCCAAGTGTCGCACCGCCAATCAGCGGAATATAATCCCAAACAATTACTGTCAGACCCCCTGAAACAATACCAGCCACTGCACCCTGAAGGTTACATCTCTTCCAGAACAGAGACATGAGTACTGTCGGGCCAAAAGCCGCGCCAAGACCCGCCCAGGCATTGGATACCAGACCCATGATACTGCTGTTAGGATCCCACGCAATCAGATACGCAAGAACTGCTACAGCAAGAACTGTGTAACGGCTTACTTTCATAACCTTATCTTCTGATGCATCTCTTTTAATAATTCCCTTATAAATATCTTCCGACATAGAAGAAGCTGTTACAAGCAGCTGAGAATCTGCTGTAGACATGATTGCAGCAAGAATACCGCAAAGGAATAAACCTGCAACAATCGGAAGTCTGATATCTACCGTAAACACCTGTTTAATCATTTCAATAAACACGATTTCAGTAGAACCACCATCTGCACCCAGAATCGTCGGGTAGAGATATGCTCTTCCCAACACACCGATCACAACCGCAAAGGCCAATGAAATCGCAACCCAGACAATGGCAATTCCTTTGGATTTATTTAATTCCTTCTGGTTTTTCACTGCCATAAAACGAACAAGAATATGCGGCATACCACAGTATCCAAGCCCCCATGCAAGCTGAGAAATAATTTCAACTGCCGAGAAGTTATTCTCACCGTTCTTCATTACATTCAGGAAGTTTGCAGCAGTTACACCGGTCTGTTCCAGTGCAGCACCTACATTACCGCCCATGAGCGCAAAAGCAACTACCGGTACCGTTACCAAAGCAACCAGCATCAGCATTCCCTGAACAAAGTCTGTTGTACAAACCGCCATGAAACCACCCATAAATGTGTATGCAAGAATAATCACTGCACCGATTGTCAAAGACACATGATAGCTGCATCCAAATACGGTGCTGAAAAGCTTTCCTCCTGATGCAAACGCTGATGCAGTGTACACAAGAAAGAAAATCACAATTACAACGGAAGAAATACCAAGCAAAATTCGCTTTTTATCGTGAAAACGATTTTCAAAATATGCAGGCAATGTCAGTGAATTATTTGCTACAATCGTGTAACGGCGAAGTCTTCCCGAAATAATCAGCCAGTTAGCCACAGTTCCAAGGAACAAACCTACCGCAATCCACATCTGACCGGTACCAAGGGCATAAACACTGCCCGGAAGCCCCATCAAAAGCCAGCCGCTCATATCAGATGCCTGAGCTGAAAGGGCTACCACCCATCCTCCTAATTTTCTTCCTCCCAGGAAATAGTCTTCTGTGCTTTTTCCTGTTTTCATGTAAGACGCTCCAATCAACAGCATCATTCCCATGTAAGCAGCAAATGCTATCAGAATCCAAATTGTTGTACTATTCATAATCTCATCTCCTCTTTTGAACAAAATACTTTCTATACTATAACACACGTTTTAACGTTTTACCACCCTAAAGTGGTAAATTTGTAAAATATTTTTATTTTTCTCGTATAGATTCCGCTGTTTCCAAATCACTTGCATTTAAAGAAATTCCTTGGTAAGATGGGTGTGCAGCTTGAATATTTGTTTATCGGATATTTCTGATAAGCTTCATTATTAATATAGAAGAAAGAGAATTTTTATGTTTATAGCAGACGGATGGAAAGATTACGAAGTTATTGACACTTCGAAAGGTGAAAAATTAGAACGCTGGGGAGATTATCTGCTGGTGCGTCCGGACCCACAGGTAATTTGGGATACACCAAAGACCCACAAAGGATGGAAGAAAATGAATGGTCACTATCACCGCAGCAAAAAAGGTGGCGGGGAATGGGAATTTTTCGACCTGCCGGAGCAGTGGACAATCAATTACAAAAGCCTGACCTTTAACTTAAAGCCTTTCAGCTTTAAGCACACAGGACTTTTTCCTGAACAGGCAGCCAACTGGGACTGGTTTTCAGAAAAGATTAAAAACGCAGGCAGACCAATTAAGGTATTAAACTTATTCGCATACACAGGCGGTGCCACTTTAGCAGCCGCTGCTGCAGGGGCCAGCGTTACACACGTTGATGCTTCCAAAGGTATGGTGACATGGGCAAAAGAAAACGCTCGGTCTTCAGGACTCGCCGAAGCACCTATCCGCTGGATCGTGGATGACTGTGTAAAATTCGTGGAGAGAGAAATCCGACGGGGCAACCACTATGATGCCATCATTATGGATCCTCCATCTTATGGCCGAGGACCAAAGGGTGAAATCTGGAAAATCGAAGACTCCATTCACTCTTTTGTAAAGCTTTGTACACAGGTACTCAGCGATGAACCATTATTCTTCCTGATCAACTCCTACACAACAGGATTACAGCCGGCAGTTCTTTCCTACATGTTAGGTACAGAACTTAAAAAATGGGATGGTAAAATCGACTCACAGGAAGTTGGACTTCCGGTATCCGGTAACGGACTTGTATTACCGTGCGGCGCAAGCGGAAGATGGGAAGGAAAATAAAAATCCGCACGAAATGTTACCATAAAAACACAAGGGATTTCCTCGAGGTTTCACTTAGCCTCGAAAATCCCTTGTGTTTTTTATTTTTACCGCTTCATTGCTTTGTTTTACCCTAAATTTTTCATCTTCTCAAACTTTTTCCTATCCTGTATCATCTATAAAATAGAAACAAACAAATGACACAGAAAGGAATACCCCCATGCGAGAACAACTAATCGAATTCCTTCTTGAAAATCAGAACAAATTTTACCGTTATGCATTTACCTACGTACATCACAGAGAACTGGCCATGGATATGGTTCAGAACAGTTTTCTAAAAGCATTGGAGCAGATTCACACTTTGAGAAATCCAGATGCCATGAAAACATGGTTCTACCGTATTCTGACCAACGAATGCCTGCAGGCACTCAAAAAGGCACAGAGAGAAAACCTGGTGGAGCCTTCTGACATTCAGGATGAAATTTATCTTGAAAAGGCTTTTGATGCTGACATTGAACTTTATGAAGCCGTCAGACAGTTGGCACCGGAAACCCAGATTATTATATTCCTTCATTATTATGAAGAATATACCTTGAAGGAAATTTCAAAAATTACAGGCTGTAACTTAAACACCGTGAAGTCCAGACTTTATGCCGGACTTAGGAAACTAAAAACAATCGTGATGGAGGATGTACAATGAGAAAATTAAAAGATGCAAAAAATATTTACGACCATATTGTTGTTCCGGAGGAATTAGACAACAGACTCCGAAGCGCACTGGAAAATGCACCAGCACCAAAAAAATCAAATAGCATTGTAAAATTCACCCGATGGTCTGCCACTGCTGCCGCTGCATTGCTTTTATGCTTTACAGTTGGGCTCAACACCAGCGAAAGCTTTGCCATGGAAATGTCAGAAATCCCAGTCATCGGTACGATTGCAAAGGTTTTGACCATTCGCTCTTACGAAATTACCGAGGATAATACAACTACAGCCGTCAAAGTACCAGAAGTTCATGTAGAGGCAGCCACAGAAGAAGTAAAAGCCGCAATCACTGATGTCAATGCAAAAATTCAGGAACTGGTAGATACCTTTACTGCTGAAAAATATGCTCAGATTGAAGACGGTAAAGAGACCTTCTTAGAAAGCGGCGGAACGATCGAAGAATGGCAGGCAAGAGACATTGAAGTAAATATAGATTATGAAGTAAAACACCAAAGCGAAACTGCCCTTTCCCTGCTGATCGATGGATGGATTTCCTGGTTTAACTTTGAAGAATTCAGAAAATTTTATAACATTGACCTGATAACCGGAAAAGAGCTTACTTTGATTGATTTGTTCGGTGAAGATGCCTATAAATATGCAGAAAGCGAGGTTCTGAAACAAATACACAAAATGATTGAAGAAGACCCGAACCTTTGCTTCTGGGGCATCAACGAACCGGAAGATATGGGCGATGAATTCATCGGCGTAGACGAAACCACTCCTTTCTATATTAATAAAGAAGGAAATGTCGTTATTTCCTACAACAAATACGATATCGCCCCAGGTTCCATGGGAATCATGGAATTTGTGATTCCAGCCAGATAAGACAAAACAAGATTTGTAAGCTGCAAACAAAAAGATAAGGATTTTCCGAGGTTAGTAGCTTATAAATGTGTAAATAAAAAATCACGAATCTGATGAGGTCAAGCGCAGCCTCGAGTCAGGTTCGTGATTTTTTTGTTTAAATATTTATAATCTTGTCGTCCACTGGCTGCAATCCCATACCTCGGTCGCCAGCCCGTCATAAAATTCCGGTTCATGGCACACCATAAGAATACTTCCCTTATATGCCTGCAGTGCACGTTTTAGCTCGTCCTTCGCATCCACATCCAGATGGTTGGTCGGTTCGTCCAGCACCAGAATATTGGTTTCACGGTTAATCAGCTTGCAAAGTCTTACCTTTGCCTGTTCCCCGCCGCTAAGAACTTTAACTTTACTTTCAATGTGCTTGGTGGTCAGTCCGCATTTTGCCAGTGCAGAACGCACCTCGTACTGGGTAAATCCCGGGAACTCCTGCCAGATTTCCTCGATACAGGTCGTCTGTACATCCTGACTCATTTCCTGTTCAAAATAACCAATACTTAAATAATCTCCAAGCTCCACCTTGCCTTCCAGAGGATCAATCAAACCTAAGATACTTTTCAACAATGTTGTTTTACCAATCCCGTTTGCACCGGTCAGCACGATTTTCTTCCCACGCTCCATTTCCAGTGTCAGCGGTTTTGACAATGGTTCATCATAACCAATGACAAGGTCTTCTGTCTGGAAAATGTATTTTGCTGGAACTCTGGCTTCTTTAAAATGAAACTCCGGCTTTGGTCTCTCTGCCGCAAGCTCGATCACATCCATCTTATCCAGCTTCTTCTGTCTGGACATGGCCATGTTTCTTGTGGCAACACGGGCTTTGTTTCTCGCCACAAAGTCCTTCAGATCTGCAATTTCCTTCTGCTGCTTATTATAGGCTGCTTCCAGCTGCGCCTTTTTCATTGCATAAACTTCCTGGAACTTATCGTAATCTCCCACATAACGGTCAAGCTTCTGATGATCCATGTGATAGATTAAGTTAATTACACTGTTTAAGAAAGGAATGTCATGAGAGATGAGAATAAATGCATTCTCATATTCATTCAGATATCTCTTCAACCACTCAATATGCTCTACATCCAGGTAGTTGGTCGGTTCGTCCAGAAGCAGGATATCCGGCTTTTCCAGAAGAAGTTTTCCAAGCAGTACCTTGGTTCTCTGTCCACCGGAAAGCTCTGATACATCCTTTTCAAGACCAATGTCTGCAAGTCCAAGGGCACGTCCTACTTCTTCCACCTTTGAATCAATCATATAGAAATCATGGGCAGATAAAAGTTCCTGGATCACTCCAGTCTCTTCCATGAGCATTGCCATCTCTTCATCGCTAGCTTCTCCCATCTTTTCATACATGGCATTCATTTCCTGTTCCATTTCAAAGAGAAACTGGAAGGCACTTGCCAGCACATCTCGGATCGTCATGCCTTTTTCCAGTGCAGTGTGCTGATCCAGATAGCCAACACGAACATTTTTAGACCATTCCACCTTACCTTCATCCGGCATCAGCTTCCCGGTAATAATATTCATAAATGTGGACTTTCCTTCGCCATTGGCACCGATCAGTCCAATATGCTCCCCTTTCAAGAGGCGAAAGGAAACATCATCAAAAATCGCTCTGTCCCCAAAACCATGGGTTAAGTGTTCTACATTTAAAATACTCATCGAATGTGTCCGTCTCCATATACCATATATTTGTAACAGCAAAGTTCTTCCAGACCCATTGGTCCTCTTGCATGAAGCTTCTGAGTGGAAATACCCATTTCACAGCCAAGACCAAACTCGCCGCCGTCTGTAAATCTTGTGGAAGCGTTATGATAAACAGAAGAACTGTCTACCGCCATCATAAATTTCTTAGCTGCCGCTTCATCCTCTGTCACGATGGCTTCGCTGTGGCCTGTAGAGTGGGCTCCAATATGAGCAATGGCTTCTTCTACACTATCCACCACTTTTACCGCTAAAATGTAATCTAAAAATTCTGTATCAAAATCCTGTTCTCCTGCCGGCACACCAGCGATCACTTTCGCAGCACGCTCATCAAGGCGCAGTTCCACCGGATTCGCACCGGCATCTAATACCTCTTTTAATTTTGGCAAAAATTCCTCATAAACATCTTTATGTACCAGCAACACTTCCTCTGCATTACATACAGAAGGTCTGCTTGTTTTTGCATTTTTAATAATCTTCAATGCTTTTTCCTGATCAGCAGCCCCATCCACATAAACATGGCAGATACCTGTACCGGTCTGAATACACGGTACCTTGGCATTTTCTGTACAGGCACGAATGAGACCTGCACCGCCACGAGGAATGAGTAAATCCACATATCCAACCGCTGTCATCAGTTCTGTGGCAGATGCACGAGTGGTATCCTCTACAAGGTTTACTGCATTTTCAGAAATGCCAACTCTTGCAAGGCCTCGTTTTAAGCATTTTACAATGGCTGCTGCAGAGCGGTAGGCTTCTTTTCCACCACGAAGCACGCAGACATTTCCGCTTTTTAAAGCAAGGGCTGCCGCATCAGAGGTTACGTTTGGACGACTCTCATAAATGATTGCCACAACACCCATGGCAACTGCAGTTTTTTCAATCACAAGGCCATTTGGACGTTCCACTCTTCGAAGCACCTTTCCTACAGGGTCGGCCAGCTCTGCCACTTCTCTGATTCCCTGTGCCATACCTTCGATCCTGCTTTTTGATAATGCCAGACGATCCAGCATCACATCAGAAATTATCCCTTTGGATGCTTCCAGGTCCTTCTCATTCTCTGCCAAAATTTCATCTGTTCCCGCAATCAGCTCTTCTGCCATGGCAAGCAGTGCTGCATTTTTGGTATCTGTATCCGCTAACATCATGGAAGTTTTCGCTTCTTTTGCCAGCTTTAACATTTCCTGTGTTGTCATCATGCCACCCCTCTATTTCTTTCCAACAAATTTTGTTCCAACGGCCTGGCCCTCTACGATTTTATAGAGAATCTGTGGTTTCTGGCCATTGGCAATGATCATATCACACCCTGCATTTGTAGCAATCTGTGCAGCCAGAAGCTTGGTCGTCATACCGCCGGTTCCCTGTTTGGAGCCTGCGCCTCCCGCCAGCTTCATGATTTCCGGTGTGATTTCTTCCACCAGCGGAATCAGCTTGCCATTCGGATCCTTATGGGGATCTGCCGTAAATAATCCGTCAATATCTGTTAATAAAATAATCAAATCCGCCTGAATACTTTTTCCGACGATGGCTGCCAGGGTATCATTGTCCCCGATTTCAATCTGGGCTGTAGATACCGTATCATTTTCGTTAATGATCGGCAATGCACCAAGCTCCAAAAGGCGGCACAAGGTGTTTTCACAATTATGACGTCTCTTTTCATCTTCAATATCTTCTCCTGTCAGAAGAAGCTGGGCCACTGTATGGTTGTATTCCCCAAACAGCTTGTCGTATGTATACATCAGTTCGCACTGACCCACCGCTGCTGCCGCCTGCTTTGTGGGCATATCTGTCGGTTTTCCCGGAAGGAGCAGCTTTCCTACTCCCATTCCGATGGCACCGGATGATACCAGTACCATTTCATGGCCCGCATTTTTCAGATCACTTAAGACCTTTACCAGCATTTCCACCCTTTGAATATTTAATCTGCCTGTAGGATGTGCCAGTGTAGAGGTTCCTACCTTTACTACGATTCTCATACTATTTCTTTCCTAACTCTTTTGTTTTTTCATAAGCTGCTGCCACAGCCTCAAAAATATCTCCTCGAAAGCCTCCCGCTTCCAATGCACGTACGCCCTGAATGGTGCTTCCGGCCGGCGAGCAGACCATATCCTTTAATTCTCCCGGATGCTGCTCTCCTTTCAGTACCATTTCTGCAGAACCGGCCAGCATCTGTGCCGCATATTCCTGTGCCTTTGCTCTTGGAAGTCCGCAGGCCACACCGCCGTCTGCCAGCGCCTCAATAAACATATATGCAAATGCCGGTCCGCAGCCTGTGATGGCACTTCCCGCATCGATCAGGTTTTCCGCAAGTTCATCAAAGCGGCCTGCTTCTTTCATAATGTGAAGGAAGGTCACCATTTCATCCAAATGGGTTTTCGCACTGCAGTAAAGAATCATGCCCTTTCCAACAGATGCCGGAATGTTTGGCATCAGTCGGATGATCGGATAGTTCCCACCTGCCATTTCCTGAATCGTTGCCATGGTCAACCCCGCCGCAATGGTAACAAGTACAAAACGATCCTCACGCGCCTTTAAGATAGGTGCAATCTCTGCCAACGCATCCGCCATCATCTGAGGTTTTACTGCAAGAAAAATATAATTACAATATTTGGCCACCTCTTTGTTGGTTCCAACCAAAGCTCCGCCTAAGCTTTCCGCCATTTTTTCAGCCTGGGCTGTATTTTTATCTGCAATACAGATCTGTCCGGGTGTCATCATCTCTGATTTTACAGCCGCTCTTGCAAGGGCGCCGCCCATATTTCCGCATCCAATAAAGCCAATATAAGTACTCATAATGCTCCTCCTTTGGTACTTTGATACTTTAATACGTTATCATATCATACTTCTGTGCATTTTTCCACAATCTTCAGCATCATTTCCACACAAAGTTCCATACCTTCTGCTGTTACATGCTCATAAGGACCATGGAAGGCAGCACCTCCTGTACCAAGGTTCGGACAAGGCAGCCCCATGAAGCTTAAACGTGCACCGTCTGTACCGCCGCGAATCGGAACCACCTTCGGATTTACACCTGTTTCCGCAGCAGCCTCTTTTGCATAATCAATCAGATAACTGTACGGCTCTACCTTTTCTTTCATATTGTAATACTGGTCCTTCACTTCCAGTTCCACACATCCGGCACCATATTTTTCATTGAGTAAGGCTGCATTTTTTTCCATCAATGCTTTTCTCTCTTCAAATTTTTCCTTTGAATGATCCCTGATAATATAATGAAGCTTCGCAGTCTCCACATTCCCTTCCATATCTGTAAGATGAAAGAATCCTTCATATCCTTCTGTTGCCGCAGGTGTTTCTTCTGAAGGAAGCATTGCGTTAAACTCCATTGCAACCAGCTGTGCGTTCACCATAATATCTTTTGCACTTCCCGGATGAACATTATTTCCATGAACAGTCACTTTGGCTCCTGCCGCATTGAAATTTTCATACTCGATTTCGCCTTCCAGACTTCCATCCATGGTATAGGCAATGTCCGCACCAAATTTTTTCACATCGAAATGATCTGCCCCTTCACCGATTTCTTCATCCGGTGTAAATCCAATGCAAATCTTTCCATGAGGAATGTTTTCCGATAAAATGCGCTCTGCCATTGTCATAATTTCCGCAATACCGCCTTTATCGTCACAGCCTAACAGCGAAGTTCCATCCGTGGTAATCAGGGTACGCCCTTTCAGGTCTGCAAGGTGTGGAAAATCCTTTACTTTTAAAACACGTCCGGTTTCTCCAAGCTGCACATCCCTTCCATCGTAATCTCTGTGGATTTGCGGTTTCACATGACAGCCATTAAAATCCGGTGCAGTATCCATATGGGCAATAAACCCAAGTGCTTTACAATTCTCATAACCTTCCGTGGCCGGAATGGATGCATACACATAACATTTTTCATCTGCCTCTGCGTTTTTCACCCCAAGAGCCTTTAGTTCCTCCATAAGCATTTTTGCAAGCACGAACTGACATTCCGAAGAAGGGTTTTTCCCGGACGCAGGATCGCTAGGGGTATCTATTACTACATAATTTAATAATCTTTCATAAGCTTTCATACGAATTTCTCCTTCATTATACCGGGGAGTCTGTCAATTTCTTTTTCAGCCTTCCCCATACTATCATAAAACAAATAAAGTGTGTTCCGCCAGTTAATATCCAGCTAATCCCATAGGAACTGAATAATACATCCAGGGAATGGAACCGGGCGAACACAGTGGCAATCCAAACAATTCGAAAACCACAGGCACCGATGATAGATACGGCCATCGGAACAATGGCATATCCCAATCCTCTTAACATCCCCACCAGAGCATCCATGATGCCGCAAAGGAAATATGGAATTCCAATCCATCGAAATCTGATCAGGCCATAAGAAATAACCTCCGGATCAGAGGAATAGACACTAAGAAGCTCTTCTCCAAAAAGATAACATCCACATCCCATGACAATCCCTACAAAGGATACCATCAAAATACTGTTTCTAAGCACTTTGGTAATGCGGTCATGTTTTCCGCCTCCCAGGTTCTGACTTGTAAAACACAGTGCCGTCTGCTGAAAGGAATTCATTGCGGTATAAATGAATCCCTCAATATTGGCTGCTGCACTGGATCCCGCCATGGCAATGGATCCAAAGGAGTTAATGGAGGACTGGATCAGCACATTGGAAAAGGAAAATACTGACCCCTGTAATCCCGCCGGTAATCCGTGACGTAACAGCAACACTGCTTTTTCTTTATGAATGCCCAGTTTTTTCAGCTCCAGTCTGCAGCTTCCCTCCATTTGACACATACAGCGCAGAAGAAGTACCACAGATACACATTGTGAAATTACTGTTGCAAGGGCTACGCCTGCCACACTCATTTCCAGCTTCACGACAAAAAACAGATTCAGGATTACATTTACCACTCCTGCAATTGTCAGATAATAAAGAGGTCTCTTTGTATCGCCGATGGCTCTCAAGATTGCTGCCCCATAGTTATAGACCATGATCACCGGCATTCCCATAAAATAGATTTTTACATAGATTGCTGCCAGATCCACAACATCTGCCGGAGAACCCATGAGCACAAGCAGTGGTTTTGCAAAAGTATTCCCCAAAACCGCCAGCAATACTCCTCCCAGGGCTGCTACCGTGATAGAGGTATGTACCGTTTCTCTAATATCCTCTTCCCTTTTGGCACCATAATATCTTGAAATCAAAATATTGGCTCCCACAGAAAGGCCCATAAACATATTTACCAGCAGATTGATCAGCGAAGTCGTGGAACCCACTGCCGCCAATGCCTGTGAACCGGCATACCTGCCCACTACAATCGTATCTGCCGCATTGAACAAAAGCTGCAAAATTCCCGAAAACATCAGCGGTATGGTAAAGATTAGCATCTTTCCCGCCAATGGTCCCTCACACATATTCATTTCATAACTTTTTTTCTGTCTGCTCACTTATATCCCTGATTTCTTTTATATTTTTTCACTTTTATATCTTCACACTGACCCCATTGACTTCTACATGATCATCAATTGGAATCACAAGACATTTTCTGCCTTCAATCTCCATTGTTTCAATCAAATCAGCCCTTTCCGGGTTGACTTTGATCACAACATCCGGAGTTTCCAAACTGAACTTTTTCACATTGACCACATTGCTGGCAAGAAGTGTGGTACGTTCCCCTGCCACAGTGTCATATTCCGCATCAAAGGTCTGCATTTTTTCTTCCGGTGCACCGCTCTTTTCCAGAAGCTTTTTCACATCCATTTTGGAGAGTTCCAGCGGCTCCGGATTTTCTTTATGTTCTTCCATCATTTCATACAAATTATCATGAAGATTTCGAACCACTTCATAATCACAATCCTCACCAAGAGTTTCCGCAACCACCGCATCAAAAATCTGCTTCTGGCTTTTTGCGGTTACAGGAATTCCTGCACCAAATACCTGATCGATGAGCTCCGGCTGAATTTCTTCCGGATTTTTGGAGTAATAAAGTATATGATGGATATCGGTCGCACGGTCATTGAATGCCGGGAATAAAAATCCATTCATCGGCATTTCTACCACCCAGTCACGAATGCGGTCTTCCATCACGTTGGTATCCGGGTTATAGGAGAGAGCAGCCTTTGTTAAATTTACCGGGCAAATACTGCACAAAATATGTCGAAATACCGTATCTGAAGCATCATCCATTTCCAACCCGTCCGTAGACTTTCCCGGAACATCATATGCCGCGTAAATTAATACAATATAATAGTTCTCTCCATAACGATAATGCTCGATGATCTTGTCGTAAAATTCCTCCACCAGCATATCATCTTTCAATTCACTTTCACGAAGCTTCATTAAAAACTCCTGTGGGCCGCCTGCCATTTCAGAATCCAATGTAAACTCCATGTTGATCATATTTTTTCCAACAGTTCCCGAAAGGGTATGTTTGAAAATATCAAAATATTTAAATGCCTCTTCCTCCGGCATGGACAAAAATGCCTGCTTTGACTGACAGATTTTTTCTTTTTCGTGATTTACATAGCAGCCGCAGATGCGGGTAATGGCACAATTTGCCGGCGTAAACTGTTTTCTAATCTCTAGTATTTCTTTTTTATTCATGTTTTTTCAAGATCTCCTCTAACTGCCATAAATCATCGATTTCATAATCGATTTTGACATTTTTTGTATTTTCTGTATGGTATGGGTTGTACCAGCAGCAGATAATTCCCGCGTTATTGCCTCCCTGCATATCGCTGGTAAGGGAGTCCCCAATAATCAGTACCTCATTTTTATCATACTGTCCGATTTTTCCAAACACATGATCAAAAAATTCCACGGAAGGCTTTTCATATCCGATCAAATCCGAAATAAAGGCGTCTTCCACCAATTCCCCGATTCCTGATTTTCGAAGCTTCCTTTCCTGGGCAACAAAGGTTCCGTTGGTCACAACAAACTGACGGTACTGCCCGCAAAGTTTTTTTACCAGCTCATATCCATTATCACGGAAGCAGATGGTATCTCCTAAGGCAATCTGATAGCTATCATTAAACTCTTTTTCACAATCAGTTACAATGCCCTCTGTCTCAAAAAATGTTTTAAATCGATTCACCAGAATTTCTGCCTTTGACATTTCTCCCCGCTCAAGCATTTCCCAGTAACGCCTGTTGATTACCGTATATCTTGCAAGCATTTCATCAGAACATTCCCCAAGTCCGTGCTTTTTAAAGCAAAAACGAATGGCCGCTTTTTCTGCCGCCAGAAAATCCAATAATGTGGCATCCATATCCCATAAGATTACCTTAATCATCTCATCACGCTCCCAAAAAACTTCTACCTTTTATTATACCAAAAGAGCACCCGATTTTACAATCGAGTGCTCCTTAAAATTAGAATCTTTTATGAAAATTTCTCTTTCACAAGTTTTACCACTGTTCCGGACAACAAGAACAGGGCAATCAGGTTCGGGATTGCCATAAGGCCGTTAAATGTGTCTGCAATACTCCACAATAATCCCAGATCCATGGTCGCGCCAACAATACCCATCAGAGAATACACCACCATAAATGGTTTAATAAATTTTGCGGAACCTAAGAATTCCATACATCTTGCTCCGTAAAGTCCCCAGCCTAAGATTGTAGAGAATGCAAAACATACCATAGCCACTGCTGTAAAAATTGATACCCAGCTTCCGTAGGTTGCTGTAAATCCGCTGATGGTAAGTTCAGCACCTGCTGCTGCACCAAATTCGATTGGCACACCGCTGCAAAGGATTGTAAGGGCAGTTAATGTACAGATCACAATGGTATCTGCGAATACTTCGAAAATACCAAATACGCCCTGTTCTACCGGATCCTTTGTATCTGCTGTTGCATGGGCAATGGAGCCTGTACCAAGACCGGCTTCATTAGAGAAAATACCTCTGGATACCCCCTTCTGCATGCTGACAAATAAGCTTCCTACCACACCACCGGTGATTGCTGATGGGTTAAATGCACCATAGAAAATGGAATAAAATACAGATGGTACCTTATCAGCGTTTAAGACGATCACCCCTATACCAAGAATCACGTAAAGGACTGCCATAAACGGAACCAGTCTTTCTGTAACCTTTGCAATACGTTTGATACCTCCAAGAAGTACCATACCAACTACGATTGTAATCACAATACCCAGAATCAGATTTACTGTTCCCACAGATGATGCATCAATTAAATTGTAATTTAACAATGCTGAATCGATTGCTGTTGTAATTGTATTTACCTGCGTAGCATTTCCTGTACCAAACACAGTTAAAACTGCAAATCCTGCATAAAGGAATGCAAGGAAATGCCATTTTTTAGACAAACCGTTTTTAATATAATACATAGGTCCGCCAACAAAATCACCGTGTTCATTTCTTTCACGAAAATGTACGGCAAGTGTTACTTCTGCAAATTTTGTACACATACCGAGAAGTGCTGAAATCCACATCCAGAAAACCGCACCTGGACCGCCAATCGCAATGGCGCCTGCCACCCCCGCAATATTTCCTGTACCAACAGTTGCAGCCAATGCTGTACACACTGCCTGAAACGGTGTAATGGACCCTTGTGCCGCTTCGCTTTTTTTAAAGATTTTCCCAAGGGTTGCCTTCATAGCATATGGGAATTTTCTAAACTGGATAAATCCGGTTCTGACGGACATCAAAATCCCTACACCAATGATGCATACCATGGCCGGTACACCCCATACAAGACCATTCACCACATCATTGACTGACTTAATCGTTTGTAACATAATCTCTCCTCTTTCAAATGGACTATTAGATTTCAAAATCAAGACACATTCTTGTCTTGGTAAACGGTCTTACTTTTCCATCTGCAACTGCTACATGTGCCGGGTGAACTGCATAACCTTTCAATGCCGCTTCATCAGTTAATGTTGTATCCAGCATCACTTCCGCATTCGAAGACGCAAGCCCTTCTGTCTGCACTTTCACTTCCAAAAGTCCCGGCACCTGTCCAACAAGACCTTCTAAAGCTTCTTTCATTTCTGCTTTGATAACCTTTTTTTCTTCTGCAGACAGCTCATCTTTTAACTGCCATAAAATAATGTGTTTTACCATAGTGTTTCTCCTTTATTATTATTACAGTTCTCTCCTGTAAACTCTTGCACTATTATAAATCAAATTCCTCTAATCCACAATTAGGAAATGCATGCTTCACAAACTCCTCATTTTCCATGTCGTGGAAATAATTGCAGATGATACGGCAAACCCCGCCATGAGATACCACCAGTACCTTTTTATCAGCATACTTTTCCCTGATTTCAAACAGAAAATTGTAGATGCGGTAAGCCATATCAAAATATGACTCTCCATTTGGATATCGTTTAAAATGATCCCTTTTTGCATTCTGATATGCTTCGCACCATCGTTCCACACCTTCGAAATCCCCAAAATTTGTTTCAATCAGACGATCGTCCACAATTGGTATTAATCCCTTCACATCTGCCACAGCCTGAGCTGTCTGTCTCGCACGGGAAAGCGGAGACACAAAAATCATGTCGACTTCTATATCTTTCATTTTTTCAGCCAGTTCAGCCGCCTGTGCCAGTCCTTTTTCGCTTAAAGGATCATCGGTACGACCTAAAACTCTCTGCTCCGCATTCCGTTTTGTTTCTCCATGACGTGTAATATATAATTTCATGTTTACCTGCTTTCACGAAAATCAAAAATGTTTTCTATAAGTTTTTCACGAATTTTAAAAATCTTTATTGAAACAGCGGTGTGGATAAATATCTGTCCCCTGAATCCGGCAGCAGCACCACAATATTTTTCCCTACATTTTTAGGTCTTTTTGCAACCTCTATGGCTGCCTTCAATGCGGCTCCCGAAGAAATCCCCACAAGCACCCCTTCTGTTTTTGCAAATCTGCCGCCTTCCATAAATGCGTCATCATTTTCCACCGTAATTATTTCATCATAGATTTCCGTATTTAACACTCCTGGTACAAATCCGGCACCAATTCCCTGAATCTTATGAGGACCGGCCTGGCCGCCGGATAACACCGGACTTGCTGCCGGTTCCACACCAATTACCTGAATATTCGGATTCATGGATTTTAAATATTCCCCTGTACCGGTAATGGTTCCACCCGTACCAACAGTTGCCACAAAAATATCAACCTTTCCATCTGTCTGCTTCCAGATTTCCGGACCGGTAGTTTTTCTATGTGCATCTGCATTTGCAGGATTATCAAATTGACCTAAGATAATCGCACCCTCAATGCTGTCACGAAGTTCTTCCGCCTTTGCAATGGCACCTGCCATTCCCTTTGCTCCTTCTGTTAAAACCAGTTCTGCTCCATAAGCGCGAAGCAGGGTTCTTCGCTCCTCACTCATGGTTTCCGGTAAGGTCAGAATTGCCCGATAGCCCTTAATGGCCGCTGCCATGGCAAGACCAATTCCCGTATTTCCGCTTGTGGGCTCAATAATGGTTGCTCCCGGCTTTAAGAGCCCCTTTCTTTCTGCATCCTCTATCATCTCTAATCCCACACGGTCCTTTGCAGAACCTGCCGGATTTAAATATTCTAATTTAGCAATCACATTGCTTTCAGCAGCTCCAACTGCCTCACAGTATCGGCTGATTTTTAACAGCGGGGTATTTCCCACCAGCTCCAGTGCACTTGATTTAATATCACCCATCTTCAATTCCTCCTTTTTCTTCATTATGGGTATTATATCTTTATTTTTCCTTCATGACAATTGATTTTCCCAGGTGTCATTTTTATCCAGCAATCTATCATTTTTGCTAATAATTCGCATAAATTTTTTTAAAATTTTTTGCTTGTATCTTCGACAAAATGTATTATAATATAGAGTTGAATAAAAATATGGAGGATTATGGTTATGCCAAAAAGAACAGATATCAATAAGGTACTCATTATTGGTTCCGGTCCTATCATCATCGGACAGGCTTGTGAGTTTGACTACTCCGGTACTCAGGCATGTAAAGCTCTTCGTAAGCTGGGCTACGAAATCGTACTGGTAAACTCTAACCCTGCGACTATCATGACAGACCCTGAAACAGCTGACGTAACTTATATTGAACCATTGAACGTAGAACGCCTTGAACAGATCATCGCAAAAGAACGTCCGGATGCGCTGCTGCCAAACCTTGGCGGACAGTCTGCATTAAACTTAAGTTCTGAGTTATACAAAGCTGGTATTCTCGATAAATACAATGTAAAAGTCATCGGTGTACAGGTTGATGCCATCGAACGTGGTGAAGACCGTATCGAATTTAAGAAAACAATGGATGAGCTGGGCATTGAAATGGCTCGAAGCGAAGTTGCCTACAGCGTTGAAGAAGCCCTGGCAATTGCTGACAGATTAAACTATCCTGTAGTTCTTCGTCCGGCATACACAATGGGCGGCGAAGGCGGCGGTCTCGTTTACAATAAGGAAGAATTAAAGACTGTTTGTGCACGTGGTCTTCAGGCTTCTTTAGTAGGACAGGTTCTCGTAGAAGAATCCATCTTAGGCTGGGAAGAACTTGAAGTCGAAGTTGTTCGTGACGCTGACGGAAATATGATCACTGTATGTTTCATCGAAAACATTGACCCACTTGGGGTTCATACAGGTGACTCCTTCTGTTCCGCACCAATGATCACAATTTCCAAAGAATGTCAGGCTCGTTTAAAAGAACAGGCATTCAAGATCGTTGATAAAGTAGGCGTTATCGGTGGTACAAACGTACAGTTCGCTCACGACCCTGTTTCAGACCGAATCATCGTTATCGAAATCAACCCTCGTACATCCCGTTCTTCAGCACTTGCTTCTAAAGCAACCGGTTTCCCGATCGCTTTAGTATCTGCAATGCTTGCTGCCGGTCTTACATTAAAAGATATTCCATGCGGTAAATACGGTACATTAGATAAATATGTTCCGGACGGAGATTACATCGTAATCAAATTTGCACGTTGGGCATTCGAAAAATTCAAAGGTGTGGAAGACAAGCTTGGTACTCAGATGAGAGCCGTTGGTGAAGTTATGAGTATCGGTAAAACATACAAGGAAGCTTTCCAGAAGGCCATCCGAAGCCTGGAAACAGGACGTTACGGTCTTGGTAATGCAAAAGATTTTGGCAGTCTGACAAAAGAGCAGTTGTTAAAGAAACTCATCACAGCATCCAGTGAACGTCACTTCATTATGTATGAAGCAATCCGTAAAGGTGCCACAAATGAAGAAATCCATGCTTTAACAAAAGTAAAAGATTACTTCATCCAGCAGATGAGAGAGCTTGTGGAGGAAGAAGAAGCATTACTTGCATTCAAAGGTTCTCTCCCAACAGA
>ERZ808026.37-NODE-37-length-21812-cov-3.346814_pt1 | contig 21812 bp, 17 predicted proteins | sample MGYA00380182_ERZ808026 | MGnify/ENA primary metagenome ERZ808026 (study PRJEB31490, sample SAMN06133376) | cow dung metagenome | isolation source: H9 | host: cow | place: China: Chengdu | collected 2015-05 ... | reverse complement strand
TGGTGGCTTTCAGGTGTGTCTTCGTATATGACAATTTTCTCAGCCAGTACATTTGTCATCTGGGGAGGAGTCGCATATAAATCAGGACTGGTGGCAACAACAGTTGCTCTATGTGTCGGAGTCGCTTCTCTGTTCATCGGTAAATGGATATCAGCTAAATGGAGAGAATTGAAGATAAAGTCTCCAGGTGAATTCCTTACAGTAAGATTCGGTCATACGACCCTCAGCTTCTATACAATTGCCGGAATCATTGCACGTGCCGCTCACACTGCAGTAGCTCTTTATGCCGTTGCTGTAGTATTATGTGCTCTTGTAAAGGTACCGGATGGAAGCATTCTTGCGTCCAGTGGTCTTGCCGGTGACAGCCCTGCCGGATACCTCAGCATCTGGTGGGCCCTTGGAATCCTTGGCCTTATTGCCCTTGTCTATACTGTTGTCGGTGGATTCCTTGCAGTACTTATGACAGATGTGATTCAGTTCGGTGTGCTCATTGCCGTTGTCGTATTCATGATCCCGCTTTCATTCAATGCAGTCGGCGGAGTTGGAGAATTCATTGAAAGGGCGCAGAATATTCCGAATTTCTTCTCCGGCACTTCAGAAACCTATACCTGGCTGTGGCTTGTACTCTGGGTGATTCTCAATGTCGCAATGATCGGTGGAGACTGGCCATTTGTACAGCGTTACATCAGCGTGCCTACCAAGAAAGACGCAAAATGGAGTACATACCTTATAGGTGCGCTCTACTTCGTTACTCCGCTCATATGGTATCTTCCTACCATGATATACCGAGTGATGGAACCAGGTCTCGGACTTGATCTGGATATGGCGACACTGACATATAACGGCGAGCATGCTTATGTAAACATGAGCAAGATGGTCCTCATGAGCGGAATGGTGGGAATGATGCTCGCCGCAATGCTTTCTGCTACATTGAGTAATGTTTCCGGCATCCTGAATGTTTATGCAAACGTCTTTACTTACGAAATCTGGGGTTATAAGGAAAAGAATAGAAATGCAGACGAGAAGACCCGCATCAAGGTCGGCCGAGTATTTACAGTATTCTTCGGTCTTCTTATCATTGTGCTTTCAATGATGATTCCGTTTGCAGGCGGCGCAGAAAAGGTCGTGATCACCATCCTTACCATGATTCTCTGTCCTCTTTACATCCCGTCTATCTGGGGACTCTTTTCTAAGAGATTGACAGGCAATCAGCTCATCGGTGCGATGATCGTCACATGGGTCATCGGCGTGACTGCAAAGCTCACTGTTCCTGCTTCAGTAATCAATCCTACGATCATCGAGTCGCTGTCCGGATGTGTGCTTCCTGTACTGATTCTTACTGTCCTTGAATTCTGGTCAGCCTCAAGGAACAACGTGGACAAAGGTTATGAAGTTGTAAGAGGCTACCTGGATGAAGCTGCTGATGTCGAGCCGGATGAAAGAATGAAGAAGGCTACAAAGGCATACTCGTTCATGGCGGTAAGCTGTTTCTGCATTACACTTGGTGTAATTGCACTCCTTCTGCTGGGACTCATCATTGCCGGTGATCCTAAGACTATGGCAGTCAGTGGAATAGTATGGGGCTTCATAATATCTATATTTGCCCTGATTGCAGCATATGTTCTCTACCGTTTTATTGATTATCGCAAGAACAGATGAAAAGAATCATAGGAATATTAGCTGTTCTCCTTATGCCGCTTGCGGCAGATGCACAGCTTTACATCGACACCGTAAAGAATGTTGATGCCAAGGTTTTCATCCCTAAGGTGCGATATAAGAGGGCACAGCAGGGTATGGAAATCTACAAGGACCTTATATTCAGTATCGAGGACGGTGGCCATGTCAATGTGTATGACTTCAAGACTGCCGATCCAAAGCCGATTGCAATGTTTGAGCTTGGGTCATCGCAGAAAGATAACCATGCCAATAATGCGAGTTTTGGAATCGAGACAAAAAAAGGAGCATCTTTTCCTCTTATGTATATTTCTGTAGGCAAACCAGGTAATGAGATTGATCTCACCTGTTTTGTCGAGAGCATAACCAAGAAGGGAAAGAAATTCTCCAGTGAACTTGTCCAGAAGATCATCCTCGATATAGAAGGATGGGAAAAGGCCGGATACGTTTCCATGTTTGGAGCTCCAAGCTGGATGGTCGATCAGAAAAGGGGAGACCTTTGGGTGTTTTCTGCCAGAAAACGAACAACTCCGAAAATTACCCTTAATGATTGGGAAAACCAATATATTGCCACCAAGTTCAGAGTACCGGCTCTCAGTGAGGGTTATGAGGTTCATCTTACAGTTGATGATATCCTTCAGCAGATTGTGCTTCCTTATGATACAGGATTCACACAGGGAGGCGATGTGTACGACGGTAAGCTTTACTATGGATTTGGAGTTGGCAAGCAGGATCCTGCACGCCCTTCGCGAGTAAGGATATATGACCTCGACAGACGTACTATTGCCGCACGCTACAATGTACAGGAGGAACTGCCGCTTGAGATAGAGGACATCAAGTACTATGACGGCTACATATATGTAAACAATAATACAAGTCCTAAAAAGACATCTACTCCTCCAAGCATCTATAAGCTGGCATTGCCTGAAGCTGTTCCTGCACCGAAAAATGCGATGGATGAACTTCGTCAGAATCCGGAAAAGGCAGGCGGAGTATATTACATCACAGACCTTGCAGCAAAGGAGATAACCAAGGCTCCTGAGGGATTCAAGCCATTCTATATCAATGGATATTTCCGTCATGGAGCACGTCATATTGATGATCCGGTTACTTATGTGCGTATCTACGATTGTATAGAAAAAGCGCATGAGACAGACAACCTCACTCCTTTCGGCCAGGAAATGTATAAGAGGCTTGCCGGAATGAAGCAGAATCTATACTACCACGAAGGTGACCTTACTCAGATCGGTTACAGACAGCTTCGTGAGATGGGCCAGAGAATGGTGGACAATTATCCGGAAGTATTCCCTCACAATGCCTTTCTTAAAGTGAACGGAACAAATGTGCTCAGAGTCTCATCATCGATGCAGTCATTTGTTCAAGGAGTCACATCAAGGCGTCCGCATCTGGAATGGGCTGAGATAGATAATTCTAAATCTCATCTTTCCACAATTCATCCTTATGGCACCCAATGTCCTACCAAGAAACCGATTGATGTAAGAATGTACACCCATGATAGTCCATGGTTCAAACTCTATAGTGAATTCCGTAAATCAAAGATCAATCCGGACGTATTCCTTAGCAGAATGTTCGTTGATATAGATGCTGTGAAGGCAGAATATGAGCCCTTTGATCTTGTGTGGAGATTCTGGCTTATGGCTTGTGTACAGCAAGGCCTTGACAGAAACGTGCCTATGTGGGACCTTTTCACAGAGGAAGAAATCCTTGCATGGACAGAGGTTGAGAATTACTGCTTCTATGTTCAGAAGAGCAAAGATCCGAGCAACTTCGGACGCGGATGGGGACTTTCTGCCTATACGCTTGATCATATCATCAAGGAATCAGAATACGATATCAAGCTTGGACGTAAAGGAATCAATCTTAATTTCGGACATGATGGAACTGTAACATGTCTACTGGTAAACCTTGATGCAGACAATTGGGGCAAGACAGCAGACCGTCCGGAGGATGTGCTGAATATCTGGCAGAACTGGAATATTCCAATGGGAGCAAACATTCAGTTCGTGTTCTATCGCAATTCATCTGGAGAGATCATACTCAAGGCTATGCTGAATGAAAAGGACATGAAGCTGCCGCTTGAAGAGTATGCACCGGGATTCTATAGATGGGATGATTTCAGGACTTACTATAACACGCATTGTCAATCAGTTTTTGAAATGCTTGACAGAACAGAAAATATCGATTACTAAATATCTTAAATTCAACAATTATGAGCGTAGATGAAATTTTGTTGAGAAGCCGTTACAATCCTTTGAAAAGGATTCTGGCTTATGATGTGTTCAACACCGGTTTCAATGGTTGGATGACACTTCTGCCTAATTTTACAGAGTATCCTGACTTTGATGTGCCACCGACATTGGTGAACAAGGATCAGTGGCCTCCTGTAATGCTCAGTTCTGCAACATTCAGATATCCGGGCACTCATGGTGCTATGTCAGGAACATACAGTCTTAAGCTTTCCACACGTCCGATAGCTTCAGATTATACTGAAATTCCTGCGAAAGGAAGTCTTGGACATGCAATCAAGAGACTGTCTTTCTCACAGCCTAACTCAAAATACCTCCAGATTGAATGCTGGTATTCATACACAGCAGAGCAGGACGTCGTTGATGGTGGAGACCGTCCGCAGCCAGGTCTCCACGAGAGCTCTATCCGCGGATTCGGTATGGGATTCGACGTTCAGGATCAGGAGAAACGTCATCATGTGGGAATACGTTATCTGAATGCTGTAAATGGCAAGATGGTTCAGAAATGGCAGTATGAGCTTCCTACAGAGGGTGTGACTGATAAGGAATGGGCATTCGGCCTCGATGGAGACTGGTGTAAGACCGGTATCGACCCATGGTGGTTCGGACGCAGATTCGCAAATGGCGACTCAGATGCTTACAAGGATCTCCCAGACGGACACCAAAGACTCATCTATAATGAGACCGACTGTAAGCTTAACTGGCAGTACATGCGCCTGAAACTTGACACTCAGCTTAATGAATATGTCGAGTTCCAGTCACAGGACAGGATCTGGGATATGAGAGGCATCAAGTGTGACGCAGTTGATGCATATCATCGTATCGATAATCTTATCAACCCGTTGTTCTGGGTGGAGACGGATACTAATCGTAGAGTATTCCTGTATATTGATTCAGTAGTTGTATCACAAGAGTAGGAGGTCAGTTTTATGAAAATGTTCAATGATTCACATCTTGAAATCAAGAAGTGGTTTGATACTAAGTTTGAGACTCATCCATATGAGTGCGGATGGGCAGATGAAGCGATTTTCTTTGCAAGAGTAGAAAAGATAGAGGGCGACCCTGTATTTACCGGACAGGTTCAGATATCACAGGACGGAGTACATTGGGCTGATGACGGCAGCGCGCCTGTATCATTCAGCGGACTTGGTCTTCATTTCATCAAGGTTCAGCCTAATTTCGGCAATTACCTTCGTCTTGCTATCAATATTGAGGGTGGAAGAATGTTCCTTAATCTACATATAGCATGCAAGGGTTGATGATGATATTGGCTGCAGGCATACTCCTGACAAGTATGCCTGCATGTTCTCCATCTGACAAAGGTGGAGAAGGTACTCCGGATTCAGGTAAGCCGGATGCTCCGGCATCTGTAGCAACTCCTAAAGTCGGTGAGGTTATCCCTGCATGGGAAGAAGGTGTCATGGACCTTCATTTCATAAATACTACGACAGGTGAGAGTGTATTTGTGATAATGCCTGACGGAACTCAGCTGCTTATTGATGCTGCAAGCTCGACGGTTGCGACAAACAGCAATGCGAATACAACCAATTCCGGTATCAGAGGACGCTGGGATCCTACAAAGACGAATACACGTGGCTCGCAGATAATCGCTGACTACATTAAGAAGTGTATGGTATGGACAGGTAATGATCAGATCGATTATTTTGTCACTACTCACTACGACAATGATCATATTGGTGGATATACAACTGCTCTTCCATTTTCTTCAAACTCAAATACATATCGTTTAATTGGCGCTGCTGAGATTCTCGATGAGTTCAAAGTAGGCAAGTTCATGGACAGAGGCTATCCTGACTATAATTATCCGCATGCGACCAAATATTACAAGGATAATGTCCAGAACTACATTAAGGCTGTAAAGTGGCATGTTGCCAACAAGGGACTCAATGCTGAAATATTCAAGTCTGGCTCGAATACTCAGATTGCTCCTAAATCAGACAAGTATGATGTGACTGTCCAGAATATTTCCGTCAATGGCGAGATCTGGACAGGTGTCGGAACCAACACGCGTCATACATTCCCTGAACTTAAGGATATTGTAGCTGCGAATCCGCCGGAAGCCTCCAATGACGAGAATTGTCCTCCGGAGAATGCCTGCAGCTGTGTGATGAAGATATCATTCGGTAATTTTGATTATTGGGCAGGAGGTGACCTTCAGTATAATGGCAAGTCTTCCTTCTCATGGAAGAATATAGAGCTTGCATGCGCTCAGGTAGGAGGTAAGGTTGACGTGATGAAGGCAAATCATCATGGTGTAACCAATACCAACCAGGCTGAAGCGCTCAAGGCACATGACCCTAGACATATTGTTGTCTGCTCATGGGTTGACTGCCATCCGAGAACGAAGGTTCTCAATGAAATGATCACTACACTCCCGAATGTTGATGTGCATATCACAAACTTCTGGCAGGGTGAGCGTCCTTCAGGAGTAGATGACAAGGTTACTGCAGAAGAAGCAGCCCGCGTGAAACTATACGATGGTCACATTGTAGTCAGAGTCACTGATGGCGGTCGATTCTACAGAATCATGACATTGGAGGATGTTCAGGGTACAATGAAGGTTAAGAAAGTAACAACAAAGTATACATCAAGATGATGATGAAATATGATGTAATCGTAGCTGGAGCAGGTCCGTCAGGTATCTGCTCCGCTATTGCAGCTGCACGTCAAGGAGCTAGAGTAGCACTTATCGAGAGATATGGTGTGATAGGTGGCAATCTTACAGCCGGCTATGTGGGACCTGTTCTCGGAAGTGTCGGAAAAGGTACAATGAGGGATGAAGTCTGTGAACTCCTCGGAGTTCTCGATAATGACTGGATCGGCGAACAGGGCAATGCACATAACTTTGAAGAAGCAAAGCTCACTCTTGCAGAACTGGTAGCCAAGGAATCAAACATTGATGTATATCTTCAGACTGCTGTATTTGATGTCATTAAGGAGGAGAATCAGGTAAAAGGCCTTATATGCGCCTCCAACGAGGGACCTCTCAGATTTGAAGCACCAGTTACCATTGACTGTACCGGTGACGGTCTTGTTGCATTTATGGCCGGTGCTGAAATTGGAAAGGGCAGGGAAGACGGACTGATGCAGCCTGTGACTCTTGAGTTTACCATTGATGGAGTCAACGAGGATAACGGTATAATCTGCATCGGAGACGTTGATGAAGTCGAACTGAATGGTCAGCGTTTTCTTGATTGGTGCAAGGAGCAGGCTGCGGCAGGTAAGATTCCAGAAAAGCTTGCAGCTGTGCGTCTGCACCCATGCGTAGAAAAAGGACGTAGGCAGGTCAATACAACTCAGGTAAATAAGGTTGATATAACTAGAATCGAGCAGATATTCCCTGCTGATCTGGAATTGCGTCAGCAGATCCGACTCCTCACTGGTTTCCTGCGCGAAAATCTCCCTGGCTACGAAAACATCAAGGTAATAGGCAGCGGTGCCACTACAGGTGTCCGCGAAAGCCGCAGAGTCATTGGGGATTATGTGATTGATGCTGATGAACTGGCTGCCGGTAAGAGATTCGATGATGTAATCGTCCATAAGGCTCTTTTCATTGTTGATATACATAATCCTGATGGCGCAGGTCAGGCAGAAGAAAAGATTCAGTATTGCCAGCCATATGACCTTCCTTACAGATGTTTCCTTCCAAAGGGAATAGAAGGATTGTTGACTGCTGGAAGATGTATATCAGGTACACACAGAGCTCATGCATCCTATCGCGTGATGAGCATATGCATGGCAATGGGTGAAGCCGTGGGAATTGCAGCTGCACTATGTGTCAAGAATGGCTGTACTCCACGCCAGCTTGACATAAAGCTCCTCCAGAACACTATGACTGAAGCGGGAATTGAACTCTTTGATTAAATGACTATGAAGAAGATTTTAGGAATAGGTGAACTCGTCTGGGATGTGTTTCCTGCAGGCAAGCAGCTTGGCGGAGCACCTGTGAACTTCGCATTCTTCGCAAAGGAACTTGGTGCTGAAGCATATCCGGTTGCGGCACTTGGAACAGATGAACTGGGAGATGAGGCAATTCAAATGCTGAAGCCTTCTGGATTGTCACTTGACTACATACAGAGGAATTCTATGGATACAAGCCGCGTTCTTGTGACTACAGACGAAAATGGAGTTCCTCAGTATGAAATTGTGGAGAATGTAGCTTGGGACTCAATGGAGTGCAATGCTGAGGTGCTTGCACTTGCTTCATCTGCTGATGTGATCTGCTGGGGATCTCTTGCTCAAAGAAGCGAAAAATCACGAGATAGCATACTGGCAATTCTCGATGCAGCTCCAGAGAGCTGTCTGATGGTGTTCGACATAAACATCAGGCAGAAATTCTATACTCCGGAAGTAATTGAAGAATCTCTCAAGAGAGCTGATATACTTAAGCTCAATGAGGATGAACTTCCTATAGTATGTGAACTCTTTGGGGTCAAGGGTACGCAGGCTGAGCAGATTTCCCAGCTCATTGAGAGATACGAACTGAAAAATGTGATCTTCACTCAAGGTGCCGTATGCAGTGAAGTCTATGATGTAGCCGGACTTGTTTCAAGGATGGACACTCCTAAAGTTGAAGTAGCTGATACGGTAGGTGCCGGAGATTCATTTACTGCAACATATGTAACATCCATTCTTTTAGGAAAGACACCTCTGCAGGCACATGAAATGGCCGTCAAGGTAGCTGCATTCGTCTGTACACAGAACGGTGCCATCAATCCACTCCCATCCGAATATCTTTGTTAATTTATATACTTATGAGACAGATTATACTTTTAGATAAGCACAATATCGAATTGCGCGATGTACCTGCACCGACAGCAGAAGATCTTGGCCCGAATCAGGTACTTATCAAGGTACGTAGAATCGGTGTATGCGGAAGTGAAATACACTCTTATCATGGCGAGCATCCAGCCACATTCTATCCTGTTGTACAGGGACATGAATATTCCGCAGAAGTTGTAGCGGTAGGAAAGGATGTCAAGGTATGCAAGCCAGGAGATTATATGACAGGTCGTCCGCAGCTTGTGTGCGGCGAATGCGGTCCATGCAGAAGAGGACAGTACAATGTCTGCGAGAAGCTTCGTGTGCAGGCTTTCCAGGCAGACGGAGTCGCTCAGGATTATTTCATTACAGATGAAGACCGCGTAGTAGTGCTTCCTGATGGAATGTCGCTCGATTATGGCGCAATGATAGAACCAGTAGCCGTCGGTGCGCATTCTACTGCTCGTGCAGGAGACATTGCAGGTAAGAATGTTGTCGTATCAGGTGCAGGAACAATAGGTAACCTAGTGGCTCAGTTTGCTATTGCAAGAGGTGCCAGGAAGGTACTCATAACTGACGTAAGCGATTACAGGCTTGATGTGGCAAGAAGATGCGGTATAGAAAACACTCTCAATGTCACAAGAGTTCCTCTTTCTGAAGGAATCAAGGATGTGTTCGGCGATGAAGGATACCAGGTTGGATTTGAAGTGGCAGGTGTAGAGTCTTCGATCTGTTCACTGATGGAGACAATAGAAAAGGGCAGCACTATCGTCGTAGTTGCTGTATTTGCAAAGGATCCTCAGCTGAGCATGTTCTATCTCGGTGAGCACGAACTCAGCCTTATCGGTACTATGATGTACCGTCATGAGGACTATGTCAAGGCTGTTGAAGAAGTAGGCAAGGGTACCATCAACCTGGAACCTCTGATTTCAGACAGATTCTCTCTTGAAGATTATGACAATGCCTATAAATATATCGATGAGAATCGTGCAACAGCAATGAAAGTGATTATTGATCTTGACAAATAGACAGAATATGAAAAAAATATCGATCATTATAGCTGCAATGGCCATGCTGATGTCTTCTGTAAATCTATCAGGTTTCGGCAGACGTAACCACGCAACAGTCGCATATATTGCGGAACAGCATCTTTCAAAGAAGGCAAAGAAAGCAATTTATGAAATCATCGGCCCGGAATCCCTTATGGAAGGGGCAGTCTATGCCGATGATAACAGGATGAATATCAGGGTAAAGCTGGAAGAAGGCGAATATCTCAGGTATGACGGAAGAATCGGTCTGAAAGGTCCGGACGGCAAGCCTTTCACCTATGGTGCATTCTATTTCGAAGAACCGGACGGATCGGTGTGGGCATCAATTCCGCACGGATGGGGTGCAGAGAATGACGGCACATATTATCCGGTAAAGAAGGGAGAGTGTGTATGGGGAACCGAGTATTATACTGAAATGCTGAAGAACCGCAAGAATCTCAGTCCTGAGGAAGTAAAGCTTGCTCTTTATATGGTTGTTCATCTTATCGGTGATATCCACTGTCCTTCTCATATCCATTTCAAGGATGTCAGAGACCACAGTGACATGAAATATCAGGTCATTTACCATGGCAAGCCTATCAGATGTCATAATATCTGGGATACCAATATTCTCGTAGACATGTATCCGGGAGGACCTGTGGATTTTGGATATTACTGTGACCCGATGCTTAACGGATCACTTTCAAAGGCTGATGCAAAACGCATGATGAAGGAAATCCAGAGCGGAAGTCTTCATGATTGGGCCAAGGATGTTGCAAACTATATCACTCCTATTTTCGAACCAGGCATCAAGCCTGAGCCAGAAACTGAGATAACCAAGGCACAACTTCTAGTATTTGCACCAATAGGCCGCGAAATGGTCCTGCGTGCAGGATACCGTCTCGCGGCTTGGCTTAATGAAATATTTGAGTAAGAATATTATCTTACTTCCTTAATGATTTCAAGGGCGTCCTTACAAAGTTTTGTAATGGATGCCCAATCTTTTTGTGCTATAGCTTCCTTAGGGAAAAGATTGCTGCCCATGCCTACGCATGTCACACCAGCCTTGAACCATCCCTCAAGGTTTTCCTTAGTAGGCTTTACACCGCCTGTCACCATGAGCTGGCTCCATGGCATAGGTGCCTTAAGACCTTTCACAAATGCAGGACCAAGAACGTCACCAGGGAAGACCTTACAAAGGTCACAACCGAGTTCCTGAGCCTTTCCGACTTCAGAAACAGTTCCACAGCCAGGGCAGTAAGGAACAAGACGTCTGTTGCATACTGGTGCTATCTCAGGATTGAAAAGCGGACCTACAACGAAGTTTGCACCAAGCTGAAGATACATTGCGGCAGTTGCAGGGTCAACTACAGATCCGATACCCATGATCATTCCAGGAAGTTCCTTGTTCGCGAATTTCACAAGTTCGCCGAAGACTTCCTGAGCAAAGTCACCTCTGTTTGTGAACTCGAAAGCTCTTACACCACCCTCGTAGCATGCCTTGAGCACTGCTTTAGAGGTCTCTACGTCTGCATTGTAGAAGACGGGAACCATTCCCGTCTCCTTCATTGCAGCGATTACCTGTTGTTTACTGTATTTTGCCATAGTAAAAATTATCTTGAAACACGTCCAGAACCGTCACCTTTCATAAGATTCTCAACCTCAGCAACTGTCACCTGATTGAAGTCACCGTAAATAGTGTGTTTCAGGCATGATGCGGCAACAGCGAAGTTAAGAGCCTTCTGGTCATCGTCCGGATATGAGATGAGACCATAAAGAAGTCCGCCCATGAATGAATCACCGCCACCTACGCGGTCAACGATATGAGTGATATCGTAGCGTGGAGACTGATAGAGCGTACCGTTGCTATAGAGGACACCACCCCAGGTGTTGTGATTAGCGTTGATCGAACCACGGAGAGTGATGATCACCTTCTTTGCACGTGGGAACTTGGCCATGAGCTGAGTACATACGCTCTCAAACTCTGCCGCGTTAACCTCACCGTGAGTAGCTGTTACATCGAATCCCTCTGGCTTGATGCCAAATACTTTCTCTGCATCTTCTTCGTTACCGAGAATCACATCGCAGCCAGCAACAAGCTCTGGCATAACCTCTGATGCGGTCTTTCCATATTTCCAGAGATTCTTACGATAGTTAAGGTCGCATGACACCTTCACGCCTAGTCTGTTGGCAGCCTGAATCGCTTCTAGACAAACATCGGCAGCACCCTGGCTGATTGCAGGGGTGATACCAGTCCAATGAAACCATTCAGCTCCCTCGAACACCTTTTCCCAATCGATCATACCTTTCTCAATCTGAGCGATTGAAGAGTGTGCTCTGTCATAAACAACCTTGCTTGGACGTGCAACTGCGCCAGTCTCAAGGAAATATATTCCAAGACGGTCTCCGCCAAAGATACAATGTCTGGTACCAACACCATAGCTGTGAAGATCTTTGATACAAGACTGAGCGATGTCATTCTTAGGGAATCTTGTCACGAATTCTGTCTCGATACCATAATTTGCAAGTGAAACTGCAACATTAGCCTCACCGCCACCAAATGTCGCTTCGAACTGTTTTGCCTGTGAAAATCTAAGATATCCGGGAGTTGCGAGGCGAAGCATTATTTCTCCGAAAGTAATTACTTTTGCCATAATATACTTATTAGTTCCCCGGACAGGCCGGGGATGACGTTATTATCTCATTTCTGTGTAAGGGATCTCGTCCTTGTCACCGTAATTAAGGTTCTCACCACCCATTCCCCAGATGAACATATAGTTGCTGGTTCCTGCCGCAGCGTGGATTGACCACTCTGGTGAAGTGATGGCCTGCTCGTTCTGCATCCATACAAGACGCTGCTGCTTAGGCTCACCCATAAGATGGCATATCGCATTGCCCTGAGGTACATTGAAATAGAAATATGCCTCCATTCTACGGGTGTGAGTGTGTGCCGGCATAGTGTTCCATACAGAACCTGGCTTAAGCTCAGTAAGACCCATCTGAAGCTGGTTTGTACCACCGTTCTTTACCTTTCCGAGAACTGAGCTTACGATAAGCTGGTTTACAACTCGGTCGTTGCTGTCTTCCATCTTACCGTATCTGTCAGACTTGGCAATCGCATATTTCTTAGGATCTGCGTTCTTGTCAGTTGTAATGAGCTGAGTCACATACTCCTTGTAAGCCGGGGTAGAGTTGATGTAGAACTTAGCAGGATTTGCAGGGTCTACGCTTCTGAAAGTGACCTCTTTCTTGCCGCAACCTACATAAAGACCCTCTTTGAAGATCATAGGATACTCCTTGCCGTCTACAGTGACGATGCCAGGACCACCTACGTTGATGACGCCAAGCTCGCGTCTGTCAAGGAAGTGCTCAGCCTTGAGCTCGTCAAATGTTTCGAGCACGAGCACTGTGTTCACAGGCATTGCGCCGCCATAGATAAGACGATCGTAAAGTGTGTATGTAAGGTTGATTTCATCTGGTGCCATTACTTTTTCCATAAGGAAGGCGCTGCGGAGACGCTCTGTATCATAGGTCTTTACGTCATCCGGATGGCAAGCTGTCTGAACTGTGTAATTAAGCTGTGCGTTTGCAGTAAGTGCGAATAGAACTGCAGCAGCTGCGAATAAAAATCTTTTCATTGTATTATTCTTGTTTATTGTTTTCATTTTCTGCCTGTACGCTCTTCTGGTACTTGATGATCGCACGGCGGTTAAGGAACATAAGGAACATTGTGATAAGCACAAGAACGGTAACCCCGATCCACTTCAATGAATATGAAAGGTGGAAGATTACCCATGCAAGCGGGCTTGATGCAAAGTCAAGTGAGCCACCCTCGAAACCTGCAGGAATTGCCACCGCAGCATCACCAGTCTTTGCAAACACATCCTGTGCAGCCTGAGTGAAGAATGGAGCCAGATCAGTAACCAGATAAAGGCCTATGAGCATCATTACCAGACCGATTATGAATGTCTTAGGAATGTTACCCTTGGTAATCGGGAGAATAAGTGGGAATACGTAGAACATTCCGGCAAGAGATGCGAGTGGAAGGAATTCGTTTCCTGGAAGCACTACTGCAAGAACCAAAGTCACAGGGATAAGAAGGAGTGATACTACAAGTGTTGCAGGATGTCCGATCACGAGAGCAGGGCTCATACCGATATTCAGGCCGGATGCGCCTTTGAACTTCCTGTTGATAAGTTCGCGTGTTGCCTCGGAGATTGGCTTGAGACCTTCAATAAAGAGGGAAGTGATACGTGGGATAAGTTCCATTACTGCACCCATCTTGATTCCAAGTCCAAGGATATAAGGAATCTTGTCGACAACTTCTTTCCAGCTTTCGCAAGAAAGTGCACCGATGATCATTCCGACAAGAATACCGAGGAAGAGAGGCTCACCGAGGAGACCGAACTTCTTCTTCATTCCTTCTGCATCGATGTCAAGCTTGTTGATGCCTGGAATCTTGTCAAGACCCTTGTTGATGACCTCTGCAAACGGAACAAATCCCTGACAGAATGGCTGAGGGATTGAGATGCCGTCCATCTTGTCATAGAATTTCTGGAAACGGTCTGCAGTGTAGTCTGCAAGGATGAGGGTGATGATGTAGCAGATTACTGCAGCAAAGAAACCCCACCAGATGTTATCTGATGCAAAGTACACAACTGCTCCGATGAAAGCAAAATGCCAATAATTCCAGAGGTCGATGTTTACTGTTCTGGTTGTCTTTGTAAGAAGCATGAGGATGTTTACACCAAGACATACAGGAATAATGAATGCTCCTACTGATGTGTTGTATGCAACAGAAGCTGCTGCTGGCCATCCCATGTCAAAGACCTTAAGCTGAAGGTCGTAGATCTCAACGACCCTGCTGAGTGCTGGTCCGAGTGTGCTTGTGAGGAGTGATGTGATTACAGAAAGTCCCACAAATCCGACTCCTACAAGGAGTCCGCTCTTGAGAGCCTTTGAAAAGTTGATTCCGATGCAGACGCCGAGGATTGTAAAGATGATAGGCATCATTACAGCTGCGCCCAGACCGATGATATAACTGAATACTTGTTCCATAGTTGTTTATTTCATTTTTACGATAAGAGGTGTCCTCGGCTGTGCAGAGAATTTCTCCACGATAGAAATCCACTCTTGATATGATTTTACATTTGAGTGATCCCATGCAGCTCCCCAATAATATTCGAAAGGCTTACCTGACTCATATTCGGAATATGCAAGTACATGTCCTGTGGAATTGTTTCTTGCTTTGCTTTCTTCATCCGGGAAATATACGGTCTCTGCCTTGGTCAAAGCCTCTGGGAACACGGAAGCAACGAATATGATACCATTGTCCACGTCCTGATGCTTGTCAAAGTTCATTGTAGGGGCAGGGTAGGCGATGTATCCTTTTTCTGCATCGGCTATTTCCTTGCCATCCTTGTCCTGAAGAACAATTCCTGCCACGATAGGATTGCTGTCCAGATTTTCGAAAGAAATCTCAGTCTTGTTGAAATATCTGCCAAGATCAAGTGAAATGATTCTTGTCTCGACAATGTTTTCCTTCTCACCAAGATTGAAAGGTCTGAAAGTCAGCTTAATGGTGAATCTCAGCGGACCATCATCAAGAATCTCGAACTTGTCATAGCAGAATGGATAAACGATGTCTTCTCCATCAAGAAGAGCAGTGGTTCCGGCACCAAGTGTCGGGCCTACAGCGTATACATCACATCCATAGCCATGATCCACATGGAATGAAAGTGAATCCCAGTTGAATCTGTCCGCAGCCCTCTTGTCTGTCTTTTTGAGCTGCTTATGGATTTTTGTAAGCTTTGGGTCCTTGGCTCTGCGGTAGAATTCAGGAATCACAGGAAGATCTGTGGATCTTTTGGTGAAGATGTCGTATCCTGATGGTGCGTCTTCCTTGAAACCATATGTCCTGAAACCGATCAGATCATTTTCCCAACAAAGGTCATCAACTCTCTTAGGGTAGTGATCACCACATACCTTTGTAACAACTTCTGCAGGAGTTCCCTTACAAAATCTGTATGACTTTACCTGTTGTGCCTTAAGTTGTGCAGGAAAAACAACTTTGCCATCATAAGTCTGCTGATAAGGGACCTCGACTGCACCATCCTTCAGGATAAAGCTTTCCCCGTCCTGTATCTTAAGCCTGCTTTTGATGTCATCTAAAGAAACCTCAATCAGTTCGGTATCTCTGTCAATGTCAGAAGGATTGCTGACCTCGACCATTAAAACACTGCCGCAGCCAGACAGAATGAACTGAATGGCTGCAACAGCAAAAATCATATATCTTTTCATTATTTAGGCTGCTTTCCGATATATGCGAGGATACCACCGTCAACATAAAGAACGTGACCGTTCACGAAGTCTGAAGCCTCAGATGCAAGGAATACGGCAGGTCCCATAAGGTCCTCTGGAGTACCCCAGCGCTCTGCAGGAGTCTTCGCAACGATGAATGCATCGAATGGATGACGGCTTCCGTCTGCCTGACGCTCACGAAGAGGTGCAGTCTGTGGAGTTGCGATATAACCCGGACCGATACCGTTACACTGGATGTTGTACTGACCGTACTCTGATGCGATGTTTCTTGTAAGCATCTTGAGACCGCCCTTTGCTGCAGCATAAGCGGAAACTGTCTCACGACCGAGCTCAGACATCATAGAGCAGATGTTGATGATCTTACCGCCACCCATCTTCATCATTGTAGGGATAACTGCCTTAGAGCAGATGAAAGGACCATTGAGGTCGATGTCGATCACCTGACGGAATTCAGCTGCAGTCATCTCGTGCATAGGTATTCTCTTGATGATGCCTGCGTTGTTCACGAGGATGTTGATAGGTCCTACCTCCTGCTCGATCTGAGCAACCATTGCATTGACCTGATCCTCATTTGTAACGTCACATACATAACCCTTAGCCTCGATACCGAGCTCCTTATATGAAGCAAGTCCCTTGTCGACAAGCTCCTGCTTGATGTCATTGAAAACGATCTTTGCTCCAGCCTTTGCGAAACCTGTTGCAATTGCGAATCCGATTCCATAGGATGCTCCTGTTACAAGGGCAACCTAACCTTCGAGTGAAAAATTAACCATAGTTTTTAAGTGTTTATGTGTAAAATCAAATTAGTGCAATTTGCGTATTAATACATTATTGTAAAATTAAAATAAAAAATGAAAAATGAGATAATTATGAGTAAAAATTGATTGCAAAAATCACTTAGTATAAAAATCGTAATTTTATAATCCATTTAAGAAAAAAATTATTATTTTTGTATGATTAGAAAAGTCATAAATTAATAACCGACATAATAATGAAAAGGTTCACATTGCCTAAAGACGGAGGTCTGATTGAAGCTGGATTGCCTAATGGCATCAAGCATACCTTCGAAAGAATCCCTGCGCATATTCATGAAGATGAAGAGGCTGCTTCCAAGCTCATTGCACAGAAGATTGCAAATGAAATCAATGCATCTGAAGGTGTGTTCAGGCTCGGTCTGAGTACAGGTTCCTCACCGGTATTCATTTACAAGGAGCTTGTTGATCTGTACAATCAAGGAAAGGTGTCATTCCAGAACGTTGAAGTGTACAGCATAGATGAGTACTATCCTGCACCGGCAGATTCTTTCAGCAGAAACAGACGTCTTTATCAGGATTTTGTAGCCAAGGTCGATATCAAGCCGGAGAATGTCCATGTGCCTAAATTGTCTGAAGTTCATGACAGTACATATGTGACCGAGTTCTGTGCTGCTTATGATGCAAAGGCCACCGGTCTTGATTTCCTTGTAATGGGAACCGGCGAGAAGGGCCAGATCGGCTTCAACGAGGCAGGCGCTTCGGAACAGAGCCGCACCAGAACAGTCCTTCTTCCATATGATTCGCGCAAACGTCAGGCAAGAAACTTTGCCGGTGACATAGCTAAGACTCCTAACAGCGCGATTGCCATGGGTATCTCCACTATGATGACTGCAAAGAAGATTTATCTTATTGCATGGGGAGAAGACAAGGCAAAGGTCGTAAAAAGGATTGTCGAAGAAAAACCGGATCCTACATGCCCGGCTTCATTGCTGCAGAAGCATGGCAACATATCATTCTACGTGGACGAAAATTCAGCCAGTCTCCTTACAAGAGAAGTGGCCCCTTGGCTGGTCGGTCCATGCGAGTGGTCTCCAAAATTCATCAGAAAAGCTGTCGTATGGCTCTGCGAGCAGGTTCATAAGCCTATCCTTAAACTGACGCAGAAGGACTATCTCACAAATGGTCTTGGAGAACTTCTCGAGAAATATGGTGCATATGACCAGATTAATATAAAAGTATTCAACGACCTTCAGCACACGATTTCAGGATGGCCGGGCGGAAAGCCGAATGCAGATGACAGTACACGTCCTGTACCATCGACACCGTTCCCTAAACGAGTTGTGATATTCTCGCCGCATCCTGACGATGATGTCATCTCCATGGGAGGAACATTCATACGTCTTGTCGAGCAGGGACACGACGTTCATGTCGCTTATCAGACTTCCGGAAATGTTGCTGTACACGATGATGTTGTGCTTCAGCATATGGATGCAGCTCGCGAACTTGGATTCGGTGACCGTTTTGATGAAGTCAAGCAGATCATCGCATCAAAGAAGCCAGGCGAGCCTGAACCAAGAGCTCTTCTTACTCTCAAAGGAGCTATCAGGCGTGCAGAAGCAAAGAGTGCAGTACGTTCATTCGGACTGAATGATCAGACCAATACCCATTTCCTGAATCTTCCATTCTATGAAACAGGCGGTATCAAGAAAGGGGAGAGGACTCAGGCTGACATCGATATAATAATCGATCTGCTTCAGAAGGTACAGCCACATCAGATTTATCTCGCAGGAGACCTTGCGGACCCTCACGGTACCCATAGGGTATGTACAGAAGCAGTCCTTGAGGCGTTGAATCAGCTTAAGGATGAAGCCTGGATGCCGGAATGCCATGTATGGCTTTACAGAGGAGCATGGATGGAATGGGAACTCGGCAAGGTGGATATGGCAGTGCCTCTCAGTCCTGATGAAGTCATCAAGAAACGTCATGCCATCTATCGCCATCTTTCACAGAAGGACATCGTGCCTTTCCCTGGTGAGGATCCTCGTGAGTTCTGGCAGAGAGCCGAAGAAAGGACTCAGAATACAGCACGTCTGTACGATGAATTAGGAATGGCTGAATATCAGGCAATAGAGGTATTTGTGAAACTCTTCTGAATGAACAAATAAAACAAAACGTAAATATATTATGGAAAACAATTTTATGCAGACCGTTCAGAGTTGGTTGGACGGAAATTTCGATGAAGCTACCAAGGCGCAGATTCTCGCCCTCAAGGAAACTGACATGACAGAACTTGAGGACGCATTCTACCGCAATCTTGAATTCGGCACTGGCGGACTTCGCGGAATCATGGGAGTCGGCACAAACCGTATGAACAAGTATACAGTAGGTATGGCGACACAGGGTCTTGCAAACTATATGAAGGCAAACATCGAAGGCCCTCTGAGTGTATGCATCTCTTTTGATAGCCGTAACAACAGCCCTGAGTTCGCTCAGATTGCCGCTAATGTCCTTTCAGCAAACGGTATCAGTGTGTATATCTTCGACAAGCTCCATCCGATAGCTCTCATGAGCTATTCAGTAAGAACAAAGAAGGCAAATGCCGGCATCATGATCACTGCATCTCACAATCCTAAGGAATACAATGGTTACAAAGTGTTCTGGTCAGACGGTGCACAGGTGACGTCTCCTGTTGATAAGGACATCGTTGCTGAAGTTGCAAAGATCACAGACCCGTCAATGGTCAAGTTTGAACCGGGTGAAGGTGCAGCTCCAATCGAGGTGATGAGCCACGAGATGGATGAGGCATATCTCAACTCAGTAATGACCCTTATGCTTTCTCCTGAGGCAGTTGCAGCACACAAGGATCTTAAGATCGTCTACACTCCGATCCATGGATCAGGTGTGGAGATTGTTCCTGAATTCCTTGCAAAGCTCGGATTCGAGAATGTATATCACGTACCTGAGCAGGATGTGATCGATGGTAATTTCCCTACAGTGAAGTCTCCTAATCCAGAAGAACCGGGTGCTCTCGCAATGGCTCTTGCAGTTGCAGACAAAGAGGGTGCTGACCTCGTGATGGCTACTGACCCTGACGCAGACCGTATCGGTATCGCTGTCCGTGACAATGAGGGTAAGATGGTGCTGCTCAATGGTAATCAAACAGGTTCAATCCTTACCTATTATATTCTCCGCCGCTGGTCGGAGCTTGGAAAGCTTGATGGCAAGCAGTTCATTGTAAAGACTATCGTCACAACTGAGCTCATGCGCGCAATTGCAGAAAAGTATGGTGTAAAGGTATACAATGTTCTTACAGGCTTCAAGTGGATTGCCGACATCATCAAGAAGAATGAGGGCATAGCTACCTTCGTGTGTGGTGGTGAGGAAAGTTATGGATTCAATGTCGGAGATTTTGTACGCGACAAGGATGCTCCTATCACATGTGCATTCGTTGCTGAGTGCGCAGCATGGGCTGCCGAGCAGGGCAAGACTCTTTATCAGCTCCTTCAGGACATCTACGCTGAGTTCGGCTACTACAAGGAGTCTTTGATCTCACTCACCAAGAAGGGTAAGGCCGGACTTGAGGAAATCGCTCAGATGATGGTTGATTACCGCAACAATCCTCCGACAGAGATGGCCGGTTCGCCTGTGATTAAGGTCATTGATTACAGCAAGCCGGAGGAGACAGGTCTGCCGGCATCAAATGTGCTTCAGTTCTATAATGAGGCAGGCGATGTGGTGACAATCCGCCCTTCAGGTACAGAGCCTAAGATCAAGTTCTACTTTGGTATCAAAGGTTCTGATGCTGATGCAAAGAACGAAGTTCTCAGAGCTCAGTTCAGTAAGTAATATCCCTTACAGATGCCTTGTTGAAAGACAAGGCATCTTAAATTAAAAAAGAAACGAATATGACATTAATGGAAAGTATCATAGCACGCGCTAAATCAAACAGACAGCGTATTGTGCTTCCGGAGTCGCTTGAAGAGCGAACTCTTACAGCTGCAGACAAGTCTCTTGCTGACGAGATTGCAGATATCGTTCTCATCGGAAATAGAGATGAGATTCTTGCGTTGGCGGCGAAGCTTGGTCTGCAGAATATTGAGAAGGCGACTATCATTGATCCAGCCACATCAGATAAGACTGCAGAGTATGCAAATCTTCTTTATGAGCTTCGCAAGAACAAAGGTATGACTCCAGAGAAGGCTGCTCAGCTTGTTATGGATCCACTCTATTTCGGCTGTCTTATCATCAAGAGCGGTGATGCTGACGGTCAGATAAGCGGTGCACTTTCTACAACAGGTGAAACGCTCAGACCTGCACTTCAGATCATCAAATGTGCTCCTGGCATCTCTTGTGTGAGCGGTGCAATGCTTATGATCACTCAGACTCCTGAGTACGGCGAGAACGGTGTTCTTGTTGTCGGTGACGTTGCTGTGACTCCTATGCCGGATGCTTCACAGCTTGCCCAGATTGCTGTCTGCACAGCTCAGACTGCAAAGAGTGTTGCCGGTTTCGCTGATCCGAAAGTTGCAATGCTTTCTTTCTCGACAATGGGTTCTGCAAAGCATGAGGTAGTTGACAAGGTTGTAGAGGCGACAAAGCTTGCACGAGAGCTCGATCCTACGCTTAAGGTAGAGGGTGAACTTCAGGCTGATGCTGCACTTGTTCCTTCTGTAGGCCAGAAGAAAGCCCCAGGATCGGAAATAGCAGGTCATGCTAATGTTCTTGTTTTCCCTTGTCTTGAGGTCGGAAACATTGCCTACAAGCTCGTTCAGAGACTTGGAAATGCGGATGCAATCGGACCAATCCTTCAGGGTATAGCAAAGCCTGTAAACGACCTCAGCCGTGGCTGTTCTGTGGATGATATCTACAAGATGGTTGCCATCACCGCCTGCCAGGCAATGGATGCAAAATAATTGCAGTACAGCATAAAAATGGACACTAAGTCACATGCGGTCCTCCCCACTTCGTGGGCCCCTTCCCTTTAA
>ERZ808026.36-NODE-36-length-22107-cov-3.819655_pt1 | contig 22107 bp, 17 predicted proteins | sample MGYA00380182_ERZ808026 | MGnify/ENA primary metagenome ERZ808026 (study PRJEB31490, sample SAMN06133376) | cow dung metagenome | isolation source: H9 | host: cow | place: China: Chengdu | collected 2015-05 ... | reverse complement strand
CACGTTATCTGAATTCATCCACATCTTTTTCTGTTGCTGTACTCGGACTTGCAAACTGAGTCTGGACAGATAGATAGTCATGCTTGTCCACCACACGGTCCCGCTCAGGATCAACAGAAGAGAGGAACGAATTATATATTACCAGAGCAGCAATTTTAACATTGATAGATTCATACTTCAAATTACGGATATTCTTCAGGTATGAAATGAACTCCAGCACGTTCTGCCGATAGAGTTTTGTAAATTCCTCACCGAAAGACTCAAGATACCATTTATGATATTGCCGGTCTGCAATCAAATATGTATCTCCTGTGTTCGGTGAAACATTTTCATATTTCAGATATTTTTCAAACTCGTTCATAAAAAAGACCTCCTAAAATTATGTAACACTCTCATATTATATTACACGATTTAGAAGGTCAAAGTACAACATAACTTACATTATATAACACGTATTTTTTACTCGGAAAATACAGTTAGATCTTATATCAAAACAATCTAAAATTTCTGTATTCCTTTTCTTTTATGTTCACTCACTTTATGCAATCTATCAATAATCTCTGCTTTGTCTTTGTCAACAGCATTTCCTGCGATATAAGCATCCAATTCCGCATAGGTTACGCCCATCTCACTCTCGTCTGTCTGACCGTCAAACAAAGCAGCAGACGGGGTTTTTTCAATGATACGCTTTGGAGCATCAAGATAACGCAGAAATTCATAAATTTCGGTTACGGTCAAATCTGCAATAGGATTAAAGTCATGTGCTCCGTCACCCCACTTGGTAAAATAACCAACATAAGCCTCACTACGGTTTCCTGTACCTGCAACAAGTCGGTTTTCACTTGCAGCGATAGCATATAATGTAAGCATGCGAATACGAGGTGCCATATTGCTTAGAGCTGAATTATTCAATTCCGTTATGCCTGCAAGTGCATTAATCTCTGCTTCTTTTACAGGAGTCAGATCCACGGTTCTCGTTTCAATGCTGTATTGCTGTGCAACCTCTTTTGCATCCACCACATCTTCATCATAATTTCGTTTTGTGCTACAAGGCATAATAATTCCAACAGTGTTTTCGCAAGCAGCTTTGCAAAGAATCCCAACCAATGCAGAATCCTTACCTCCGCTATTTCCGTACACAATACCTTTTGCACCACTATCAGCTAATACAGACTTTATGAACTCGACTCTATTTTCAAATTCTGCTTTATAATCTCGCATTCATATCACTTCTTTCCAAGCAAACTTACCAAACGATTTGCAGCTTCTACCGTATCTTCCGGACTTCCGAAAGTGGAAAATCTGAAATATCCCTCGCCGCAAGCGCCAAATCCTTCTCCCGGAGTTCCGACAACCTGAATCTCATTTAAGAGATAATCGAAAAACTCCCAGCTTCCCATACCATCCGGACATTTCATCCAGATATAAGGAGCATTTTTACCGCCGCAGTACCATATTCCAAGTTTGTCAAGTGCCTTCATCAGCACCTTTGCATTATTCTTATAAACCTTTATATTATCATGAATTTGTTTCTGACCTTCGGGGGTAAATACTGCAGCACCGCCTTTTTGAATTATGTATGATACACCATTGGTTTTTGTTGTACGGTTCCTTACCCACATTTCATTAAAATTCATTCCCTGTCTTACAAGTTTTTTGGGTATAACAGTATAACCAAGTCGTGTTCCTGTAAACCCTGCTGTTTTTGACAGTGAACAAATTTCAATTGCACAGGTTTCTGCTCCATCTAATTCAAAAATGCTGTGAGGCAAACTTTCATCTTCTATAAACGCCTCATAAGCCGCATCAAAAAGAATTACAGATCCATTTTCATTTGCAAAATCCACCCAAGCCTGAAGCTGATTACGGCTGAACACTGCACCTGTCGGATTGTTCGGAGAACAAATATATAAAATATCCGCCTTAACCTCTTCGGATGGTGATGGCAAAAATCCATTATCTTTTCCCGAGGCAAGATGTACTATTTTTCTGCCTGCCATAACATTTGCATCAACATATGCAGGATATGCAGGCTCGATTACAAGTGCAGAGCTGCCTCGGTCAAAAAGATCAAGAATATCACCAAGTTCGTCACTTGCACCGCTGGACACAAACACTTCATCGGTTGATACTGTTACTCCTCTGTCGGCATAGTATTTTGCGATGGTTTCACGAAGAAACGGTGCTCCGCATTCGGGCATATAGCCGTGAAAATTTTCTTTCTTCGCCTGATCGTCAACTGCTTCATGCAGTGCACGAATTACAGCATCGCAAAGCGGAAGTGATACATCGCCGATGCCCATACGATAAAGATGCTTATCGGGATTTGCTGCCAAATATGCCTTTGTCTTCTGTGCAATGTTGTAAAAAAGGTATGAATCCTTTAAGTCTGCGTAATGTGTGTTTGGTGTAATCATTCTATTACATCTCCTTCGTATATCATTTCTGCCGGTCCCGTCATGGTAACAGAATAGTCCGGCGCTATTTTTATTTTCAGAGTACCACCGTCTAACACAACAGATATTTCATCATCAAACGAGCAGTAACCTTGTTTTATTGCTGCCGCAGTCGATGCGCAGGCACCCGTTCCGCAGGCCATTGTCACTCCACTGCCACGCTCCCATACACGCATTCTAAGAGTGTGCCTGTCTATGACTTCCACAAACTCAACATTTACTCCATCCGGAAAAGCACGATGATGCTCCATTTTAGGCCCTAACGTCAAAAGCGGTGCTTTTTCAATGTCCGCAACAAAACTGACTGCATGAGGATTGCCCACAGAAACAGGAGTACAGGTGACCTTTTCACCATCTACATCAAGCTGTAGATTTTCTGACACCTCGGCTTTTCCCATTCCTACAGATACCGTTTTTACTTTGCCGTTTGAAACATTCAAATCAAGTGTTTTAATGCCCGAAAGAGTTTCTATTCTGAGGTGCTTTTTGTCTGTATAGCCTTTGTCATATACATACTTTCCGACACAGCGGATGCCATTACCGCACATTTTTGCTTCACTTCCATCTGCATTGAATATTCGCATTTTGAAATCTGAAATTTCTGACGGAGAAATATATATCATTCCGTCCGAACCTGCTCCAAAATGGCGTTCAGATAACTTTATTGACAAATCCTCAATATTTGCAGGCACTTCGCCGTAAACATACAAATAATCATTTCCAAGGCCGTGCATTTTCGTAAAGTGCATTATCCGTTCCTCCTTGCTCTGTTGATAAATTTTACTACTGCACAACAAATCAGTCCAAGAAAAGTCCCACCTAAAACAGAACCCACTGTAATTACCGTCTTTTTATTTTTCATTGTGCATACCTCCTTTAAGCGTCTATTGTAGATATTCCTATTGTCATTTCCTCAAGAACATCCAGTAAAACCTTTACTGTATCTAATGATGTAAACATTGTGATATTATTTTCTGTTGCTGTTCTTCTTATTGCAACGCCATCTTCGTAGTGCACACCCGATAGAATGGCACGGGTACATATAACATAGCTGACATATCCTGCACGAATTGCTTCAAGTATCTCCGTGCTTCCTTCTGAGAGCTTTCTGAGTATTCTTGTTTTAATGCCATGCTTTTTCAAAAACTCTGCCGTTCCGATTGTTGCCTCGATATTGAATCCCATATCGTAGAAGCGCTTAACAAGCGGCAGGGCCTCTTCTTTATCCTCATCGGCAAGCGTTACAACAACAGTACCATAATTTTGAAGCTTCATTCCCGAAGCCGTAAGTGCTTTATACATCGCCCTTGGAAATTTATCATCATATCCGATTGCTTCGCCTGTTGACTTCATTTCCGGTGAAAGATACGAATCCATTCCGTTAAGCTTTGAAAATGAGAATGCAGGTGCTTTTACATAATGACGCATTTTTTCGTCAGGATAAACCTCTGTTATACCTTGCTCTTTAAGGCTTTTTCCAAGGATAACCAAAGTTGCAATATCTGCAAGGCTGTAGCCTGTAGATTTTGAGAGAAATGGCACCGTTCTTGAAGAACGCGGATTTACTTCGATGATATAAACATTTTCTTTTTCATCCACAATGAACTGAATATTGAAAAGTCCGATAATACCAATGCCAAGTCCTAATTTTTCGGTATAATCAAGAATTGTTTCCTTGACCTTTTTGGATACGCTGTATGTGGGATAAACACTTATTGAGTCGCCGCTGTGAACTCCGGTTCTTTCAACAAGCTCCATAATACCCGGAACAAATACTGACTTGCCATCGCATATAGCATCCACTTCAAGCTCCTTGCCCCTGATATATTTATCAACCAAAACCGGCTTATCTTCGTCAATTTCTACGGCAGTTTTAAGATAGTGGCGAAGAGCTTCTTCTTTTGCAACAATCTGCATAGCACGTCCGCCTAATACAAAGCTTGGTCTTACAAGTACGGGATAGCCAATTTCTTCCGCCGCCTTTATCCCATCTTCTATGTTCGTAACTGCACGTCCGGGCGGTTGTGGGATACCAAGCTCTTTTAACAGTTTTTCAAAAGCATCTCTGTTCTCAGCTTTATCTATTGCTGCACAGTCTGTACCGATAATTTTTACACCGCGGTCTACCAATGGCTGTGCAAGATTTACCGCAGTTTGCCCTCCAAGGGTTACAATTACACCCTCTGCATTTTCTAATTCAATAATATTCATTACATCTTCAGGTGTCAGCGGTTCAAAATAGAGCTTATCACTCGTTGTATAATCAGTTGAAACTGTTTCGGGATTGTTATTTATAATAATTGCCTCGAAACCGGCTGCCTTAATTGTTTTAACGGCATGTACTGTTGAATAGTCAAATTCCACACCCTGACCGATTCTGATAGGACCCGAACCAAGAACGATTACCTTTTTCTTATCCGATACCTTTGATTCATTTTCGCCCTCGTAGGTTGAATAGAAGTATGGAATATAGCTGTCAAATTCTGATGCACAGGTGTCAATCATTTTATATACAGGCATAATGCATGCTTCTTTTCTTGTTTTAAATACTTCAGTTTCCGGTTTGTTCCACAACAGTGCAATTTCCTTATCTGAAAATCCCATTTTCTTTGCTTTTATAAGTTCATCTGTATTCCCAACAGAATATTTTAATGCTCCTTCTTCATCTATGATGTTTTTTAGCTTTCTAATGAAGAATCTGTCAATCTGTGTGTTTTTGCAAATCGTATCAATTTCTATACCTTTGCGAAGTAATTCTGCTATAGCATAAATTCTGTCATCAGTTCCAATTTTGATGTAATCGAGCAGGTCTGCAACCGATATTTCATCAAACTTTTTGTGATGCAAATGCCATATACCGATTTCCAATGAACGAATTGCTTTTAAAAGACTTTCTTCAAATGTTCTTCCAATTGACATCACCTCGCCGGTCGCCTTCATCTGTGTTCCAAGCTTGTTGTTTGCATCGGTAAATTTATCAAAAGGAAATCTCGGCATTTTTGTTACCACATAGTCAAGAGTGGGTTCAAAGGATGCAGGTGTGTTCGCTATTCTGATTTCGTCAAGTGTCATGCCCACACCGATTTTTGCCGATACCCTTGCAATCGGATATCCGCTTGCCTTTGAGGCGAGTGCCGATGAACGGGATACTCTCGGATTTACCTCTATCAAATAATACTGAAATGATTTTGGATCAAGTGCAAACTGAACATTGCAGCCGCCTTCGATTTTAAGAGCACGGATAATTTTAAGTGCGCTATCACGAAGCATATGATATTCCTTATTTGTTAGTGTCTGCGAAGGACACACAACAATAGAATCACCCGTATGAATACCAACAGGATCAAGATTTTCCATATTACAGATAGTAATTGCTGTATCGTTGGAATCTCTTATTACCTCGTATTCGATTTCCTTAAAGCCTTTAATACTCTTTTCGATTAAAACCTGATGGACAGGTGAAAGACTAAGCGCATTTTTCATTATCTGCAAAAACTCTTCCTCATTGTCTGCAAAGCCGCCGCCTGTTCCACCGAGAGTGAATGCAGGTCGAAGCACAACGGGATAACCTATTTCTTTTGCAACCTTCAATCCTTCTTCCATAGAATTTGCAATATCCGAAGGAAGCACAGGCTCTCCAAGGCTTTCACAAAGCTCCTTGAACAATTCTCTGTCCTCGGCTCTTTCAATACTTTCACTCTTTGTTCCTAAAAGCTCGGTACGGCACTCTTTCAATATACCTTTCTTTTCGAGCTGCATAGCAAGATTAAGACCCGTCTGACCGCCTATTCCCGGCAAGATTGCATCCGGTCTTTCATGTCTGATAATTTTTGCGATGTATTCAAGATTAAGAGGCTCCATATAAACCTTATCTGCAACTGTAGTGTCTGTCATAATTGTTGCAGGATTTGAATTGCAAAGTATAACCTCATAACCCTCTTCACGAAGTGCAAGACAGGCTTGTGTGCCTGCATAGTCAAATTCTGCAGCCTGACCGATTACAATAGGACCGGAACCGATAACGAGAACTTTTTTTATATCTTGTCTTTTAGGCATTTTCTTTTTCTCCCTTCATCAGTTCAATAAATTCATCAAATAAATATGTGCTGTCCTGCGGTCCGGGTGCACTTTCGGGATGATATTGCACAGAAAAAACCTTATCTTTTCTGCATTCAACCCCTTCAACCGTATTGTCAAGTAAATTTATATGTGTAATCTCTAAATCGGTATCCAGAATGCTGTCTTTTTCTACAGCATAGGAATGATTTTGAGAAGTGATTTCAATTTTATTTGTTTTTAAATTTCGTACCGGATGATTGCCGCCACGGTGTCCGAATTTAAGTTTATATGTTTTTGCTCCGTAGGAAAGTGCAATAATCTGATGTCCAAGACAGATTCCGAATATAGGATATTTGCCCCTGAGTTTTTTTACGGTTTCAACTGTTTCAGGAACATCCGTAGGATCTCCGGGACCGTTTGAAATAAACACACCGTCAGGACATAAACTTTCAATTTCTTCAGCTGTTGTATTCCACGGAACAACTGTGACAGAACATTCTCTTTTTTGCAGAGAACGGAGAATATTTTGTTTCATACCGCAGTCTATTGCTACAACATGGTACTTTTTATTTTCCGTAGGAAAATATTCTGTTTTTGGTCTGCTTACTTTTGAAACTGCGTCTTTTGGTATTTCAGTATTTCTCAATATTTCAAGTCCTTGCCGGAGTGTTGTGCCGATTCCTGTAATCAACACCTTACGGCTTCCCAAATCACGGATAGAGCGTGTAATTTGTCTTGTATCAACTCCGTATATACCGGGAATATGATATTTTTTCATTGTTTGAGACAAGCTCTCAACACTTCGGAAATTTGAAGGTTCATCATTATATTCACGAACAATGAGTGCTCCGATTGTTGGTGTTTTCGTTTCAAAATCATCTTCACAGATTCCATAATTTCCAATCAGAGGATAGGTCATAACAACAGCCTGATAGGTGTATGACGGATCTGATACAATTTCCTGATAACCTACCATTGAAGTATTGAAAACAATTTCACATACTTTATCTGACAAGTCACCAAAAGCAAACCCCTCATATTCACTCCCGTCCTCTAAAATTATTTTTCTGTTAAATTTTTCTGCCATGATGAACCCTCACTTTCATTTTGCCTCGGATATTTTTTGTTCAAATTTATTCTTTGGTATGTTTGTCATAACCGGAGTTGGATATTCACCATCAAAACAAGCACTGCAATAATCTGTGCTTTCAATCAAATCTCCGAGTTTTTCTTTTGGCAAATATCCCAGGCTGTCTGCACCAATCATTTCGGTTATTTCCGGAATTGTATATTTACAGGCTATCAGATGTTCTTCGGAATCTATATCCGTTCCGTAATAGCACGGATGGAGAAACGGCGGAGCGGAAATCCTCATGTGTATCTCTTTCGCTCCTGCATCTCGAAGAAGCTTTACTATTCTTCCGCTTGTAGTACCTCTTACAATAGAATCATCGACCAAAACAACTCGCTTTCCCGACACAGTTTCTTCAACTGCACTCAGCTTTATTTTAACTTGGTCAACTCTTGTTTCCTGTCCCGGCGAGATGAAAGTTCTGCCGATATATTTATTCTTTATAAGACCGATACCATACGGAATTCCTGATTTTTCAGAAAAACCTAATGCTGCATCCAACCCCGAATCAGGAACACCAATTACAACATCCGCATCCACAGGATGACACTCAGCTAAGATATGTCCGGCTTTCTTTCGTGCTTTGTGAACTGATACGCCGTCTATCTTGGAATCCGGCCTTGCAAAATAAATATATTCAAAAATACAGGTCTTCTTTGTTTTTGTACTGCAATGCTCTTTTCGGGACTCTATACCGCTTTTTGAAAACACAAGAATTTCTCCGGGCAACAAATCTCTGATAAATTCTGCACCGACAGCTGATAATGCACAGCTTTCAGAAGCAATAACATAAGTACCATCACTTATTTTTCCGTAGCACAGCGGTCTGAAGCCATAAGGATCACGACAGGCAATCATTTTTGCAGGTGACATAACCACAAGTGAGTATGCACCGCAGAGTATATTCATGCTTCGGCTTACTGCTTCTTCAATTGATGGTGCATTTAACCTTTCCTTTGTTATGATATATGCAATCGTTTCAGTATCGCTTGTTGTATGAAATATTGCACCTGTAAGTTCAAGCTTGTTTCTGAGTTCATAAGCATTTGACAGATTTCCATTGTGTGCAATCGCCATTTTTCCTTTCTGGTGATTCACCTCAATCGGCTGACAGTTTTTCCTGCTCGAACCTCCTGTTGTTCCGTATCTTACATGACCGACCGCCATATTTCCCTTAGGAAAATCACGAAGTTTCGATCCGCCAAACACTTCACCGACTAGTCCTATATCCTTATGTGAATAAAATAATCCGTCATCATTTACTACAATGCCGCATGCTTCCTGACCTCTGTGCTGCAGAGCATATAACCCATAATACACAAGATCAGAAACATTGGTTTGTGCAGAAGAAAAAACGCCGAATACTCCGCATTCTTCATGTATAGACATTACTTCACACTCCTCTCAAATGCCGCTCCGATGAAGCCACAGAAAAGAGGATGTGCCTTATTGGGACGGCTCTTAAATTCGGGATGATACTGAACACCGACATGGAATGGTCTTTTTGTAATTTCAACTGTTTCTACAAGTCTGCCGTCAGGTGAAGTTCCGCTAAGTGTAAGTCCTTTACCTTCAAGTATATCTCTGTATTCATTATTAAATTCATAGCGATGTCTGTGTCTTTCTGAAATCGAAGTTTCACCATAGCAACGCTCCATTGTTGTATCAGGCTTAATTTCGCAGGGATATGCACCCAACCTCAATGTGCCACCCTTATCTATATCATCGCTCTGACCGGGCATAAAATCTATTACTTTATGCTTACACTGCTCATCAAACTCACCAGAGTTTGCATCGGTTATGCCGCAGACATTTCTTGCATATTCAATAACTGCAATCTGCATACCGAGACAAATTCCGAAATACGGAATTTCCTTTTCTCTCGCATATTTTGCGGCAAGAATCATACCTTCAATTCCACGATTGCCAAATCCGCCCGGAACTAAAATTCCGTCAAGACCGCAAAGCTTTTCTTCGTAATTGTCATTTGTAATTTCTTCCGAGTCAATCCATTTTATATCAATATGCGCATTATGATAGTATCCGGCATGACGAAGGGCTTCTGCAACAGAAAGATAAGCATCGTGAAGTCCGACATATTTTCCTACAAGACCGATATTTACATTGTGTTCTCTTGTCTTTATACGCTCGACCATCTGACTCCACTCGGTTAAGTCGGGTTTCGGAGCATCTATTCCAAGTTCTCTGCACACAACCGCTGAGAAGTTTGATTTTTCAAGCATAAGAGGTGCTTCATAAAGGTTTGGAAGCGTAATGTTTTCGATAACACAATCAGGCTTTACATTGCAAAATAGTGAAATTTTCTTGAAAATGGATTCATCCAGAGGTTCATCACAGCGCAAAACCACAATATTGGGGTTAATGCCCATTCCTTGCAGTTCCTTTACCGAATGCTGTGTCGGCTTGGATTTATGTTCGTTGGAACCGCGAAGGAAAGGAACTAATGTAACATGAATAAACAGACTGTTTTCCCTGCCGACCTCTATGGAAATCTGACGGATTGCTTCAAGAAACGGCTGCGATTCAATATCGCCGATAGTTCCACCGATTTCTGTAATTACCACATCTGCATCTGTCTTCTTACCGACACTGTAAACAAATTCTTTAATTTCGTTTGTAATATGAGGGATTACCTGAACTGTTGAGCCTAAGTATTCGCCGCGGCGTTCTTTATTGAGTACATTCCAGTAAACCTTTCCTGTGGTAAGATTGGAATATTTGTTAAGGTTTTCATCAATAAATCTTTCATAATGTCCAAGGTCAAGGTCGGTTTCTGCACCATCTTCGGTTACATATACTTCGCCATGCTGATACGGACTCATTGTGCCGGGATCAACATTTATATACGGATCAAGCTTCTGTGCCGCAACCTTGAGTCCTCTTGCTTTCAAAAGTCTTCCCAGCGATGCAGCGGTAATACCTTTACCAAGCCCCGAAACAACACCTCCGGTTACAAATATATATTTTGTCATAGGTAATCCTCTCCTTTTCAAGCAAAATTTACTCAACTGTTACTGACTTTGCAAGGTTCTTAGGTTTATCAATATCACAGTTGTTTTCTTTAGCAACATAATATGCCAATAGTTGCAACGGAACAATTTCTACCGGTGCACCTAGTAAAACATTAACCTTTGGTATCATAATCATATCATCCGCAAGAGATGCCATTTTTGTGTTTTCCTTAAAGGTAACAGCCAAAACTTCCGCACCTCTCGCTTTAACTTCGACAATATTATTCATTGTCTTTTCTGTCATTTTTTCGTTACAGCAAAGAGCAATTACCGGGCAGTGTTCTTCTATCAATGCAATAGTTCCGTGTTTCAATTCTCCAGCAGCATAACTTTCTGCATGGATATATGAGATTTCTTTCATCTTCAGCGCTGCTTCTAAGGCTACTGCATAATCCGTGTTGCGCCCGATAAAAAACATCGAATCAGAACTATGATATTTCTTTGCAAGTTCAGGTATTGACGGATTCATATCCAAAACCTGCTGGATTCGCTTTGGAAGCGATTTCAGCTCCTCAATCAATTCTTTATACTCGGATGCAGAAATTTTTTCAAGCTTCTTTGCAGCATATATTGCAAACAAGTACATAACAATAAGTTGAGTTGTATAGCCCTTTGTTGTTGCAACGGCAATCTCAGGACCTGCCCATGTATAGAGGGTGTAATCTGCCAGCTTTGCTATTGTACTTCCGACAACATTTACAATAGCAAGAGTTTTAGCACCTAAACTTTGACATTCCTTCATTGCTGCTATCGTGTCAGCAGTCTCACCGGATTGTGATAATACAATGAGAAGTGTGTGTTCATCAATAAGAGGTTCGTTGTACCTTAGTTCGCTTGCAAGCTCTACCTGCACCGGAATTTTACATAGTTTTTCTATTGTGTTTTTTCCCGAACAGCCTGCATAATATGCCGAACCGCAAGCTGTAATAACAATTTTGTTGATACTTTTTAAATAATCATCAGTCAATTCCAAATCGTCAAGCTGAAGCTCGCCGTTTTGTAATCTCGGTGACATTGCTGCTTCTATAGCCCTTGGCTGCTCCATTATTTCCTTGAGCATGAAGTGTTCATATCCGCCACGCTCTGCAGCCTGAATATCCCATGTGATTCTGTTTGTGCGCTTTTCTATTGGCTTTCCTGCACAATCGTATATTTGAATATTATCAGCTGTTATTTCTGCAAATTCTCCGTCTTCAAGATAGATAATATTTTTTGTATATGCAACCAGTGCAGTTACATCAGATGCAAAATAATTACTTCCGATTCCAACACCAAGGATTAACGGACTTGCCTCTCTCACAGCAAAGATTCTTTCCGGTTCATCCGCACATACAATCCCCAAAGCATATGAGCCTTGCAATCTCTCCGATGCTTTCATCACAGCCAATTTAAAATCTCCGGTATAGTACATTTCGATGAGATGTACAACAACCTCTGTATCAGTCTGACTTTCAAAATGATATCCGTTATCAATCAGTTCCTCACGAAGCTCCATATAATTCTCTATTATCCCATTATGCACTACTGCAAATTTTCCGTCATTACTCGTATGAGGGTGTGCATTTGTATCTGTAGGTGCTCCGTGTGTTGCCCAGCGTGTATGTCCGATTCCCAAATTTCCGGGCAGTAACTGTCCGTCATTAGTTTTCTCACATAAATTTGAAATTCTTCCGGTAACTTTGCTTATCGAAATATTGTTATCGTTTACAACAGCAATTCCTGCCGAATCGTAGCCACGATACTCAAGCTTTTTTAATCCGTTCAGCAAAATCGGTGCCGCATCCTGCGTTCCGGTATATCCAACAATTCCACACATATTTTGTCCTCCTTTATTCCCATTCCACCGTTGCCGGCGGTTTAGAAGTTATATCATAAACAACTCTTGTAATTCCGCTTACCTCGTTTGTAATTCTGCTTGATGCTTTTTCTAAAACCTCATACGGAAGATGTGTCCATTCTGCCGTCATAAAATCATCTGTAGTAACCGCTCTGAGTGCAACCGTATATCCATAGGTTCTGGCATCTCCCATAACACCGACACTTCTTAAATCCGTAAGCACTGCGAAATACTGATTTGTCTCTTTTTCAAGGCGTGCATTTGAAATCTCTTCTCTGAAAATTGCATCTGCTTCTCGCAAAATATCAAGTTTATCTTTTGTGATTTCGCCGATTACTCTTACCGCTAATCCCGGACCAGGGAATGGCTGTCTCCACACAAGTTCATATGGGATACCGAGCTGCGTTCCTGCCTTGCGGACTTCATCCTTAAATAAATCTCGAAGTGGCTCTACAATTTCCTCAAAAGAGATTACATCCGGAATTCCGCCTACATTATGATGGCTCTTTATCACAGCAGAATCGCCCTTGCCGCTTTCAATAACATCGGGATAAATGGTTCCCTGAACCAAGACATCTACCTTTCCGATTTTTTTAGCTTCATCTTCAAATACTCTTATAAATTCTTCTCCAATGATTTTTCGCTTTTGCTCAGGTTCGCAAACGCATGAAAGCTTGCTTAAAAATCTGTCTTGGGCATTAACTCTTATCAAATTCATACCAAACTGACCACGGAAGGTTTTTTCAACAAAATCGCCTTCATCTTTTCTTAAAAGTCCGTGATCAACAAATACACAGATTAAATTCTGACCGATTGCCTTGTGCAAAAGAACTGCCGCAACAGAGGAATCAACACCGCCGGATAGTGCCAGAAGCACTTTTTTCCCTGCAAGTTCAGTCTTATATTTTTCAATAGAATTTTCTACAAAATTTTCCATTTTCCAGTCGCCTGAGCATTTACAGATTTCAAAGAGGAAATTTTTAAGCATTTGTTTGCCGTAAACAGTATGTGTAACTTCGGGATGAAACTGTACTCCATACAGATTTCTTTCTTCATCACACATTGCCGCAACAGGACATTTTGAAGTTTTTGCAATTACTTTAAATCCATTTGGAGCTTCAGTAATAAAGTCTGTATGGCTCATCCAGCAAACAGATTCATCAGGGATATCTTTAAACAATACACTATCAAAGGTCTGCACAGTGGTTTTTCCATACTCACTGCTATTTTCGGCACTCGCAACCTTTCCGTTTGCCATAAATGCCATAAGCTGATCTCCGTAGCAAATACCTAAAACAGGAATGCCAATATTCAAAATTTCAGCATCATAATGCGGTGACGAGTCATCATACACACTGTTTGGTCCGCCTGTAAAAATAATGCCTTTATATCCTGCATCCTTGATTTCATCAACAGAAATTTTATTATATGGCTTGATTTGTGCATAAACATTATGCTCTCTGACTCGCCTTGCAATTAGTTGATTATATTGACCGCCAAAATCCAATACAAGTATTTTTTCCACTGTACTCACCTCCGTATATTAAAGATTTATTTCTGCTGTTTCTCTTGGCACATCTGCAATCAAAGGTTTTATTTTATCAATAAAAGCTTCAACCTGCTCAGAACATCTGCCTATATACAAGCTCGGCGTTAAAAGTTCATTCATTTCAGTTTCAGTTAAACCGAACTCTTTTTCCTGAGCCAGACGAGAAAGCAAATCACATTCTTCTCCGTTTTTCATTTTCGCTGTAGCCTCCATTGAGCATTTACGGATTATTTCATGAAGCTTTTGTCTGTCTCCGCCTTTTTTTACTGCTTCCATCATAAGATTTTCAGTCGCAATAAACGGCAGATATTCTTTCACTGTTTTTTCAACTATTTTTTCGTTTACTAAAAGTCCGTCTGTAACATTCTGAGCGAGACGAAGTATTGCATCTGCACAAAGGAAGCCTTCCGGCATTGAAATTCGTCTGTTTGCCGAATCGTCAAGTGTTCGCTCAAGCCACTGAGTCGAGGCTGTCATAGGTGCATTCTGTGCATCTGCAATCAAATATCTTGCAAGTGAGCAAATTCTTTCACTTCTCATTGGATTGCGCTTATATGCCATTGCAGAAGAGCCAACCTGATTTTTTTCAAAAGGCTCTTCAAGCTGTCTGTCATGCTGAAGAAGTCTTATATCATTTGCCATTCTCCAGCAGCTTTGTGCGATGCTTGAAAGTGCATTTAATATTCTTGAGTCAACCTTACGGGGATATGTCTGTCCGCATACATCAAAACATTCACTGAATCCAAATTCAGCGGCAATTTGTTTGTTCATTTCATCAATTTTGGATGCATCACCATCAAACAAATCTACAAAGCTTGCCTCTGTTCCGGTTGTTCCGCGGCAGCCTAAAAATTTGATATTATCTATAGCAAATTCAATTTCATCAAGGTCAGAAATAAAATCCTGCATCCAAAGTGTTGCTCTTTTGCCGACAGTTACAAGCTGTGCCGGTTGATAGTGTGTGTAACCAAGTGTCGGCAGTGCTTTGTACTTATCAGCAAAATCTGCAAGGTTTGCAATAACCTTTAAAAGCTCATTTTTAATATATAAAAGTGCGTCTCGGTAAATTACAAGGTCTGCATTATCGGTTACATAGCAGCTTGTTGCACCTAAATGGATAATTCCTTCAGCAAGAGGTGCGGCTTTTCCGAAAGCATAGATATGTGCCATAACATCGTGTCTTACTTCTTTTTCTCTTTTGGCAACCAAATCAAAATCAATATCTTCTGTATGTTCTTCCATTTGAGCAACCTGCTCATCTGTTATTGGAAGTCCAAGATTCATTTCTGCTCTTGCAAGTGCCACCCATAGCTTACGCCATGTCTGGTAGCGTACATCGGATGAAAATAGCTTTAACATATATTCTGAGGCATATCTTGATGATAAGGGGGATTCATATTTACTTGTCATAATAATTACTCTCCTTTTATCTCTAATTCTTTGTGTATTGCCGCCGCTGCAGTTTTTCCTGCACCCATCGCAAGTATAACGGTTGCAGCTCCTGTTACTACATCGCCGCCGGCATATACAAAAGGCTTTGAAGTTGCACCGTTTTCATCTGCTACAATACAACCACGGTTATTTGTCTCAAGGTCTTTGGTTGTCTTTTTTATAAGCGGATTAGGTGATTGTCCGATAGAAATAACAGCCGTATCTATCGGGATGATATGTTCAGAACCGAGTACAGCCTCTGGTCGTCTTCTGCCGCTGCTATCCGGTTCGCCGAGCTTCATATCTATGACTTCAACTCCTGTAAGCCAACCGTTTTCATCTCCGATGAATTTTGTCGGGTTTTGCAGGAGCATGAATTCTATACCTTCTTCCTCTGCGTGCATTATTTCTTCGGCCCGTGCAGGAAGTTCTTCTTTGCCACGTCTGTATATGATATATACATTTTCTGCTCCAAGTCTTTTTGCACATCTTGCTGCATCCATAGCAACATTTCCTCCGCCGAACACAGCTACATTTTTACCGATGTAAACAGGGGTATCATATTCGGGGAATTTATATCCCTTCATAAGATTTATTCTCGTCAAAAATTCATTTGCAGAATAAATTCCGTTTAAGCTTTCTCCGGGGATACCAAGAAAAGACGGGAGTCCGGCACCGGATGCGATATACACTGCATCAAATTCCATATCCTCAAAAAGCTCATCAACCAAAAGTGTTTTACCTATAATCGTGTTAGTTTCTATTTTTACGCCTGACTTTTTCAGCTTGTCAATTTCTTTCTGTACAATTTCCTTTGGCAATCTGAACTCAGGGATGCCATACATCAAAACACCGCCTGCCGTGTGAAAAGCTTCATAAATTGTCACTTCATATCCGAGCTTTGCAAGGTCACCCGCACATGTAAGTCCCGAAGGTCCGGAACCGACTACGGCAACCTTTTTACCGTTTTTCTCTGCTTGAATAGGTTTATCTTCGCAATTTGCCATATGGTAGTCTGCAACAAATCGCTCTAATCTGCCGATTGCAACAGGTTCGCCCTTGATACCTCTTACACATTTTGCTTCACACTGTTTTTCCTGGGGACAAACTCTTCCGCAGACAGCCGGCAAAGCATTTGTTTCAGTAATTTTTTTGTAGGCAGCTTCAAATTCTCCGTTTGCGACAAGCTTGATAAATTCGGGGATTTTTACAGCCACAGGACACCCCTGCATACATGGCTTATGTTTACAGTTAAGACATCTTTGTGCCTCATCAATTGCCATATTGGATGTATATCCTGTTGTTACCTCTAAAAAGTTTTTATTTCTTACATCCGCTGCCTGCTCGGGCATTGGATTTTTTACATTTGACATATTAGGCATTGTTATGCTCCTTTCCGGTTAATCTGCATTTTCCTTCCTCACAGGAGCGTTTTTCATAAGCTTTAAACATCTGTTGACGTTTTATAGCCGCATCCCAATCAATTTTGTGTCCGTCGAAATCAGGACCATCAACACAGGCAAACTTAGTTTCACCACCAACGATAACTCTGCATCCTCCACACATTCCTGTTCCGTCAATCATTACAGGATTCATTGAAACTGTGGTAGGTATTCCGAACTCCTTTGTAAGATTACAAACAGCTCTCATCATTACCAACGGACCAATGGCAATTACTTCATCATATTTTTCTCCTGATTCAAGCTCCTCACGAAGTCTGTCGGTTACAAAGCCCTGTAAACCATTAGAACCGTCATCAGTTGTGATTATGAGCTTATCGGACACTGCGTTCATTTCATCTTCAAGAATTATGTATTCTTTACTCCTGAAGCCTGATATTGCTGTAACCTCTGCACCCAATTCCTTGAGTTTTTTAGCTTGCGGATACGCAATTGCAGTACCAAGACCTCCGCCTATAACTGCAACCTTCTTTAATCCCTCAAGCGGTGTCGGCATACCCAAAGGTCCGGCAAAGTCAAGAATAGTATCTCCTTCATTTAATTTTGACAAATCCCTTGTAGTTTTACCAACCGCCTGAATAATTACTGTAACAGTCCCTTTTTCTTTGTCGAAATCGGCTATTGTGAAAGGAACACGTTCGCCTTTTTCATCTATTCTTAAAATCACAAATTGCCCCGGCGCAGCTTTCCTTGCAACCAACGGGGCTTCAATCTCCATTAAATATATTTGTGAATTCAAATCTGCTTTTTTTACTATTTTGTATGACACAAATATCACCCCTTTGCGATATCATCTGATTATTATGCTATCCCTTTCCGGACCTACCGAAACATATTTAATCGGGCATCCGATAGCTTTCTCAATATAAATTACATAGTCTTTTGCCGCCTTTGGCAAATCGTTCCATGTACGAATTTTGGAAATATCACATTTCCATCCTTCAAAATATTCAATTTGAGGCTCCGCTTTCTTTAACGCTGACGGAAACGGAAATTCGTCAGTCGTTTCTCCGGCTAAAATATACTGAGTACATACCGGAATTTTATCCATATAGCTTAATACATCAAGCTTTGTAAGCGCGATTTCCGTTGCTGCCTGAACCTCAACACCGTATCTTGTTGCAACAATATCTATAGGGCCGACTCTGCGAGGTCTGCCGGTTTTTGCTCCGTATTCAAAACCTGCTTCTCTCAGCTTGTCGGCATCTTCTCCAAACATTTCACAAACAAACGGACCTTCACCGACACAGGTCGAATACGCTTTTACTACGCCTACCACACTATTTAGTTTAGCGGATGGGAGACCTGAACCGATAGGTGCATAAGCTGCCGTTGTGTTAGATGATGTTGTGTACGGATGAATACCGTAATCCAAATCACGAAGTGAACCGAGCTGAGCTTCAAACAGAATACTTTTACCGTCTTTTTGAGCCTTGCGAAGAAACGCTCCTGTATCACAAACAAAAGGTTTAATCTTTTCGCAGTAACTAAAAATCCATTCATCAAGCATTTCCATCGTGTATGGCTTTGCTCCGTAAACCTTGGTTAAAGTAAGGTTTTTCCATTCCAGCAAATCTTTAAGATGTGCTTTCAATTCTTCGGGATAAAAGAGTTCTCCGGCAAGAATTGTTTTCTTTTGATATTTATCGGAATAAAATGGCGCTATACCTTGCTTTGTAGAGCCGTATTTTTTATCTGCAAGTCTCATTTCCTCAAGCTCATCCAAATCCCGATGCCACGGAAGAAGTAACGAAGCACGGTCACTGATTTTCAAATTTTCAGGAGTGAGTTTGACACCCTTACTCTCAACATCCTGCATTTCTGTCCATAAATTTTGAGGATCAAGAGCAACCCCATTGCCGAGGATATTTACAACACCTTTTCTAAAAATACCGGAAGGTAAAAGATGCAGTGCAAATTTTCCTAACTCATTGATTACAGTATGTCCTGCATTGCCGCCGCCTTGAAAGCGTACTACAACATCATAATCTTCCGTGAGTAAATCAACCATTCTGCCTTTACCTTCATCGCCCCAGTTTATACCTACAATTGCGCAGTTTGCCATATAAATCCCTCCGTTTACTTATGTTCCATAGCCCTTCTCATAACTTCAGTATATGCATCCTCAACACCGCCGAGGTCTCTTCTGAATCTGTCCTTATCAAGCTTTTCGCCGGTTTTACTATCCCAAAGCCTACAGGTATCGGGACTGATTTCATCCGCAAGAATTATTGCGCCATCTGATGTTTTTCCAAACTCAAGCTTGAAATCAACCAAGGTTACACCGCATTCTGACCAGAATGATTTCAGAAATTCATTGACTTTGAGTGCATACTCTTTTATTGTTTCAATTTCCGTTTCTGTTGCAACATCAATTGCCATAGCGTGATAGTCGTTAATAAGCGGATCGCCGAGGTCATCGTTTTTATATGAGAATTCAACCGTAGGCTTTTCAAAAATCTTACCTTCAGGAACTCCGTATCGTTTTGAAAATGAGCCGGCAGCAATATTTCTTACAATCACCTCCAAAGGAACAATTGAAACTCTTTTTACAACGGTTTCACGCTCCGAAAGTTCTTCTACAAAGTGAGTGGGTACACCGCTTTCTTCAAGTTTTTGCATAAGCATATTGCTCATTTGATTGTTAATAACACCTTTACCTGAAATAGTTCCTTTTTTCAAGCCGTTAAAAGCTGTTGCGTCGTCCTTATATGACACAATCAAAAGTTCCGGATTGTCCGTTGCATAAACCTTTTTAGCTTTTCCTTCATACAACTGTTCTCTTTTCTCCATTGCTCATTACCTCGTTCCTTTAAATATCTGTTTACTATATATTCATTTGCTTTATGTTCCATAGAGTCATCCAATGGTACAAGTTCTTTGAAATTGCTATACCTGCGTTTTAGCGCATTACTTAAAATAAAATCGCACAATTCAGGGTTCTTCGGCAGCAACGGTCCGTGCAGATACGAACCGATAAGATTCTTGTATAACACTCCGTCATATCCGCAATTATCTGAATTACCATTTCCATACAAAACTTTTCCAAATGGTGTATGACTCCCAATATACGTTCTGCCGCCGTGATTTTCAAATCCGACAATCAGATTGTGTGGTTCATTCAAAAAATCAGCTTCAAGAATTATATCTCCAATCAGCCTGCCTTTACCGATTTCGGTATATATATCAAGTATTTCCAAACCTTTTATCGTTTCGTTTTGAAGCTTATAATAATTGCCAAGAAGCTGATATCCGCCGCATATTGCAATAAGGGAACCATTGTCTTCAATGTAGTTTCTTAATTCATTCTTATATTCCATCAAGTGTTTGCATACATATAACTGCTCATTGTCTCCACCACCGCCTATGAGAATTACATCTACATCACTCAGATCTGCAAGCGGATCGTCTCGTCTTACGGCTGCAACCTCGCAATCAATTCCTCTCCATTCAAGACGTTTTCGCATACAAAGAATATTTCCGCTGTCAAAATACTGATCTAACAAATCGGGAAAGAGATGCAGTATTTTAAATTTCACTTACATCACACCGTTTCAAACCAAAAGAAAAAGGCGTCTCTAATGCGGTTTACGCATTAAAGACGCCTTTGCCTTTATCATATTAAATTTTCGTCTAAAAACAAAAATGCGGACAATGCACCCGACATAATGTCGGAAGACTCCATTGCCCTCACTTTTGATATTATACACCTTTTTCTTTAAATTGTCAATAGAAACAGGAAATTTTTATGCAACAATTAAATAATTAACTTCTTTATTATTTCTTCCAAAATGACAGGATTTGCCTTTCCTGCTGTTTTGCCCATAGCCTGCCCCATAAGAGCTTTAATAGCCTGTTGTTTTCCATTTTTATAGTCACTTACAAGCTTCGGTGAGTTTCCAATTACTTCGGTTGCAATTTTTACAAGAAAATCTCTGTCGTTAATTTGCTTCAAATCCTCTTTTTCAACAATCACAACAGGATCGGAGTCAGCCTCCCACATTCTTGCAATCAGTTTCTTTGCCGTAGAAGTATTGATAACTTCATTACTGATTAAGTCAGACAGTTTTGCCATATTTACTGCTGAAATCGGGCAGCAAAACATCTCCGCCGTGTTCAGCCTTGCAACCTCTCCCACAAGAAGATTTGCAACAACCTTTGGAGTTTTTGCAAGTGTCGCAACCTTTTCAAAATAATCCGCCATATCCATATCAGAAATAATCTTTTCGCTGATATAAGCCGATATTCCGTACTTTTCCATATACTTCTTTTTTCTCGCATCCGGAAGCTCGGGAATTGTAGTTTTAATTTTTTCAATTTTTTCATCAGACAGTTCTATCGGCGGAAGGTCGGGGTCCGGGAAGTATCTGTAGTCGTTTGCATTTTCTTTACCCCTCATAGAATATGTTTTACCGGTATCAGCATCAAATTTTCTTGTTTCCTGAACAATTTCTTCCCCTTCCGCAATTATTTCAATTTGCCTCTTATATTCATACTCAATAGCCTTAACCACAAACTGAAAAGAGTTGATATTTTTCATTTCTGTTCGTGTGCCGAATTTCTCCGTACCTTTTTCACGAACCGAAAGATTGACATCGCATCTGAAAGAACCTTCATTCATTTTACAGTCGGATATTCCGGTATAAAGGATAATGGCGCGGAGCTTCTGCAGATATGCTTTTGCTTCCTCCGCCGAGCGCATATCCGGTTCGGAAACTATTTCAATAAGCGGAACACCACAGCGGTTGCAGTCAATCATAGTTCCGTGAATATCATCATGCACAAGTTTTCCAGCATCCTCCTCAATATGAATTCTCGTTATACCGATTCGCTTTGAACCTGATTCTGTTTCAATATCAAGATAACCGTGTTCGCACAAAGGCAAGTCAAACTGACTGATCTGATATGCTTTTGGAAGGTCGGGATAAAAATAATTTTTTCTGTCTTGCTTTGAAAAGTTTGCTATTTTGCAGTTTGTTGCAAGTCCTGCTTTAACTGCATATTCTACAACCTTGTTGTTCAAAACGGGAAGTGTACCCGGAAGTCCCATACAAACAGGGCAAGTGTGAGTGTTTGGTTCGGCTCCAAAGCTTGTTTCACAATTGCAGAAAATCTTTGTTTTTGTTTTGAGTTCGACATGAACCTCAAGAC
>ERZ808026.35-NODE-35-length-22135-cov-3.561882_pt1 | contig 22135 bp, 23 predicted proteins | sample MGYA00380182_ERZ808026 | MGnify/ENA primary metagenome ERZ808026 (study PRJEB31490, sample SAMN06133376) | cow dung metagenome | isolation source: H9 | host: cow | place: China: Chengdu | collected 2015-05 ... | reverse complement strand
TTGCATGGGCAGCAATTCTATACGCAATATTCATATTCATAATAAAAGACAGAATTTCTTTACCTTATTCTGAACGAAAAAAACTAAATCGCATTCAGAAAAAAATAATAAAAAAGGCTGAAAAGAAAAGACGTAATTTTGATTACGATTAATCCATACTGCAAATATTCTCCAAAAAAAAAGAAATTTATTTTCATAATTTATCTTGAATTCAAAGGTTTTTGTGTACTATCATTTTTTCTGATTTCAGTTTGTGGCATACTAGGCAAATTCTGTCTCTTCAGACAGATATTCCTGTATTGCTTCGCGGAAATTCGTATTTTAAATACCAGAAGGAAAATAATATGCGCTGTCCTTATTGCGGAAGTCTCGATGATAAAGTAATGGAATCAAGAACAATGGCCAACGGTGAATGCATCCGCAGAAGGCGTGAATGCAACAGCTGCGGCTACAGATTCACAAGTTATGAAAGAACTGAAGAAAAGCCTTTCATGGTAATAAAGAGAAATGGAAGAAGACAGCCATTTGACCGTTCAAAGCTTGCAAAGGGAGTTGAACGGGCTTTTGAAAAACGTTCAGTTGCCACAGGCACAATTGAAAACCTTGTAAACGAAATTGAAGATACTGCCATCATAAGTTGCAAAACAGCAAGAGAAATCTCTACAACATCTTTAGGAGAACTGATTCTGGATCGTCTTTATAAAATTGATAAAGTAGCGTATATCCGTTTTGCTTCTGCGTACAAACATTTTGAAACGCTTGAAGAATTTCTTACAGAAATAAAAAATGCGGAGGACAAAAAACATGAATGATCAGTCAGTTTTTCCAGAATGGAGAGCTTTTTTAGGCTCCAGCAGTGACTCAGAAACAAAAAACTTCATTAAGTCTGTAGTAAAACGTTCTGGTGATATTGTTCCCTACAACAGAAAAAAAATTGAGACAGCCATAGACAAGGCCATCACATCAGTAGAAAAACACAGGGACCCGGACAGAGCAGCAGCATTAACAGACCTTGTAGAAGAAAAACTCCGTCTTCAGATGGCAGGTGCCCGTGCCCATTCCATCCCGGCCATTGAAGAAATTCAGGATATTGTAGAATCTGTCCTAATCGAAAATAAAGAAGTAGAAATCGCAAAAGCATACATAATCTACCGTGCCCGCCACGAAGCAATGCGCGACACTAAATCCCTGATGCTGGATATAAACAAAACAATGGATGGCTACCTTGGACAGAACGACTGGCGCGTACACGAAAATGCAAACGTCAATTTTTCTCTTGGTGGACTTATTCTTCACAATTCTGGAACAATCACAGCGAATTACTGGCTGAACAACATATACAGCAAGGAAATCGCTGATGCCCACAGAACTGCAGCATTCCATCTTCACGATCTTTCCATGTTCAGCGGTTACTGCGCAGGCTGGTCATTACGTCAGCTCATTCAGGAAGGGCTTGGGGGCGTTACAGACAAGAATTCCTCAAAACCGGCAAAACATCTTTCTACACTTGTAAACCAGATGATTAATTTTCTGGGAGTTCTCCAGAATGAATGGGCAGGCGCACAGGCATTCAGCTCCTTTGACACATATCTTGCGCCTTTCGTAAAAGCTGACAATCTTTCAGACCAGCAGGTACATCAGTGCATTCAGAATTACGTTTTTGGTATCAACGTTCCTTCCCGCTGGGGGTCACAGGCTCCTTTCACAAACATTACACTGGACTGGACCTGTCCTGCAGATCTTAAGCACAAAAAGGCAATAGTCGGCGGCGTTGAACAGAATTTTACGTACGGTGACTGTCAAAAGGAAATGGATATGATAAACCGCCATTTCATTCAAATTATGCTGGAAGGAGATTCAGATGGACGAGGGTTCGGCTACCCTATTCCTACATATAACATCACACGAGATTTCAACTGGGAAAGTGAAAACGCCCAGCTGCTTTTTGAGATGACCAGCCAGTACGGAACTCCTTACTTTCAGAATTTCATAAATTCCGACCTTGACCCTAGCGACGTGCGCTCAATGTGCTGCCGTCTTCGCCTTGACAAGCGGGAACTTCGCAAACGTGGCGGCGGACTTTTCGGTTCAGATGAATTTACAGGTTCTCTTGGCGTTGTAACAATAAATCTTCCTCAAATAGGATATCTTGCGCAAACAGAAGAAGAATTCTACAAACGTCTGGATTATCTTATGGATCTTGCAAAAGAATCTCTCTGCGTAAAAAGAAAGGTAATCCAGAAGCTTTATGACGGCGGTCTTTTCCCGTACACAAAGCATTATCTTAAAACTTTAGATAACCATTTTAATACTATCGGGCTTTGCGGCATGAACGAATGCTGTCTTAATTTCCTTGGAGTAAGCATCACAGATCCAAAGGGAAAGAAATTTGCAGAAAACCTTCTTGATTACATGAGAAACAGACTTCAGAACTATCAGGAAGAAACAGGTGAACTTTTTAATCTGGAAGCAACTCCAGCAGAAAGCACCTCTTACAGGCTTGCAAAGCACGACAAGGAACAGTTTCCAGACATAATCACAAGCGGTTCAGAAGAGCCTTATTACACAAACTCAAGCCAGCTTCCAATTGACTTTACTCAGGACATTTTTGAAGCCCTTGACCATCAGGAAAGTCTTCAGACCCGGTATACAGGCGGAACAGTTTTTCACACTTACGTAGGTGAACAGATAAAAGACTGGAAGGCTACAAAAGATTTAATCCGTACAGTTTTCACAAATTACAGAATTCCATACCTGACCATTTCCCCAACTTACTCTGTATGTCCTGTTCACGGCTACCTTCCAGGAGAACATTTTGAATGTCCTAAATGTAAGGCGGAAAAAACAGCGTTATTACGGGCAAAACTTGCAGAACTAGAAAAAGAAAAGGAAAATTTCTTAAAAAGTCAAGAAAAATAGTTTTTTAAATTTTTCCAAAATTCATTGACACTATTTACTGTGAACACTAAATTTGGACTGTAGCCGAGGATGTAATTCTGATACATAAATCGTCAGGTTATTTAAAGGGGAAAATATGGGTAGAAGTCTTGAAGAAATCGAAAAAGAAATCGCAGAAGTTCAATCAGAACTTTCAAACGTTCAGGGAACAGAAACTGAAGTCTATGCCCGTATTGTAGGCTACTACCGTGCAGTCCGCAACTGGAACAAAGGCAAACGGGACGAATTCAATCACCGTAAGCTTTTTGACATTGAAAACACAGAAACAAACTCTTATGTGCTTTCTACAGCAGCAGACCAGGCTTACACCTATGATTTTTCAACACAACCATTAGATTCAGCAGTTCCAGACGAAAATCAGGATTCTGTACATGCAGATACAAATGGTCATTACGAAATATTCACCCGCAAAACCTGTCCAAACTGTCCTCCGGTAAAAGAATTTATGGAAGGCGTGGAACTTTCTGGCCGCAGCATTGACGTTGATACAGAAGAAGGACTTGCAGAAGCTGCAGGTAAAGGAGTTTTCGCATCCCCAACAGTAATTGTTTACGATTCAGAAGGAAATGAAACTGCCAGAGCCCACAATGTTGAAGAACTTTCCGTTATTTTTGCAAAAATAACTGTAGGAGCATAATTCATGCTTTCGATGACTGCGCCGGCAGGAAGTCTGGTAAAAACAACTTTAGTTGATTTTCCTGGACGTGTTGCCAGCGCATTTTTTTTATCTGGATGCAATCTCCGTTGTCCCTACTGCTACAATAAACAGCTTGTAGAAAATTCATCCTCTGAAAATTATGTATCAATTCAACAGCTTTTCGATCATCTTGAAAAACGAAAAAACATTATTTCAGGACTTGTCATCAGCGGCGGAGAAGCCCTTCTTTCACCATATCTTGAAACAATCATCAGAACTGCTAAATCAAAAGGATATTCCATAAAACTAGACACAAACGGCACTTTTCCTGAAAAACTTGCCGGCCTTATCCAGAATCCAGAAACAAAGCCGGACTATATTGCAATGGACATAAAAACTTCACTGGAAAAATATAAAATGCTTACAGCCAGCAATGAAACATTTTCTCAAATTGCAGATAAGCTGAAAAAATCCATTTCAATAATTTCCTCCTACCCCCAGACAGACAGGGAATTTCGCACAGTTTTAGTTCCTCCGCTAACATCAAAAGATGACATACAAAAAATCGCATCCCTGCTTCCAGAAGACGCATCATGGTATTTTGCTCAGTTCCAGAATAACAGCTGTCTTTCGCCAGAATACGAAAAAATCCAGCCTTACAATGACGCAGAAACAGCTGCTCTCGTAAGATTTGCGCAAAGTTTTATCCCGAACGCAAAACTCAGATAATTAACTTATTTCATTTTTTTTTAATTTTTACCGCTTTTTCCATTGACACTTTTTCGCATATTTGATATATTTTCAAACATCAAATGGCGATGTAGCTCAGCTGGTAGAGCACCCGGCTCATATCCGGTAGGTCATAGGTTCAAGCCCCATCATCGCTACTAAAGACTTGGTTTTTACCAGGTCTTTTTTTTACCCCTTAACCTTTCATTCGCCACTTTACTAGGAACAAAAAAACATTTATTATCATTTTATTATGGAAACATTTAAAGCACCTTTTAAGGGACGTTCACTTTTAAATTGGATTGACTGGACACCCGAGGAAATTGAAAAATTATTAAACCTTGCCATTCAGGTAAAAGCAGAAGCTCACCGTGGCGAAGTACACCAGAGATTTTTAGGCAAAACAATTGCCCTTATTTTTGAAAAACGTTCAACTCGTACCCGTTCTTCATTTGAAACCGCTTTTGGCGAAGAAGGCGGTCACCCTGTATTCATGTCAACTGATGACATTCAGCTTGGCGGAAAAGAATCTGTAAAAGATACAGCCCGCGTTCTTGGAAGAATGTTCAGTGCAATTGAATTCCGTGGCTTTAAGCAGTCTCATGTTGAAGAACTGGCAAAATATTCAGGCATTCCTGTAATCAATGGATTAACAGATGAATTCCACCCGACTCAGGCATTAGCAGACATAATGACTCTTAAGGAAAATTTTGAAACACTTAAAGGTCTTACATGGGCCTTCTGTGGAGATGGCAGAAACAACGTTGCCCGTTCCATGATGCTTATTTCTGCAAAAATGGGAATCAACTTTTCAATCTACAGTCCAAAAGAATTGTTCCCTGACCAGCAAATAATTGATATTTGTAAGCCTTTTGCAGAAAAATCAGGTGCAAAAATTCAGATTAGTGATAAAATAGATGTAGTAAAAGGTGCGGATGCACTTTATACAGACGTTTGGGTTTCAATGGGCGAAGAAGCACTTAAAGATCAGAGAATCAAGCTTCTTACTCCTTTCCAGGTTAATTCAGATTTAATGAAGGCAACCGGAAAACCAAACACAATATTCCTTCATTGTCTTCCTGCGGTAAAAGGTCAGGAAGTTACAGAAGAAGTATTTGAAAGCACAGCAAGTCGCGTATGGGACGAAGCTGAAAACAGAAAGCACACAATCAAAGCTATCATGCTTGGATTGATTTAAGCTGACTTAATTAGGAGCCTATGATGAAAAAATTAATTCTTGTGATTCTTGCCGCATTCACAGTTACAGTTTCTGCATTTGCAAAGCCAGTTGCTTATAATGAAACTTCAGAAGAAAACTGGTCTGGAATGTCATACCGAAATGTTCAGATTGTGAAGATTCTTGATTCAAAAGATGGTTATGTTGTTATTTACCAGAAAGGAAAATATGGAGTTGGAGAAACTGTAATTCCAAAAAGCTGGGCAAAAGGATCTCCTGAGTCACCTAGAAAGCTTAAGATTCGCTTTCTTCCCAGCGGTAAGCTTAAATCTTTCATGTCAATTGTAAAAAAAGATGGCGAATTTCATCACGTTGTTCTTACAATTCCTTCAAACCGTAATGACAGTGTTTGGGGCGTAATCAGCTACAAACAGTCAGTAGAAGGAACAGACAAAGAAACACTGGAAGAAATTGAATTCTAAATAATATTTCAAAAGAAAGGCTGTCCGGATTTTTGTATTGTGATTATTCATATACATATCGCAGTAAAAATCAAATGACAGCCTTTTTTATTTTTTAAAAAGGTATAAAAAAATGAATCCTATTTCAAAGGAAAAAATTCAGAATTTTTCAGATTTTATTGATAATCATGAATATTTTTACATCATAGGGCACAAAGAACCTGACGGCGACTGCATTGCTTCTTGCCTTGGACTTGCAGAAATAATTAAAAACAAGGGAAAAGAATACAAACTATTAAGTGCCGGACCATTTAAAAGAGTCGAAATAAAAAAATACAGTGAACTTTTTTCAAATGAAATGGATTTTCTTCTTGATGAAGAAATCAAGAAGACAGGTCTCATTATTTGTGACTGTTCTGAATTTAAAAGACTTGGAGAAATTGAAGGTAGTTTTGAAAACATAGATACTTTCATCGTTGACCATCATAAAACAGCAGACTGCCCTGCCGGTGCTCAGGCAATCATCGACTCAACCTGTCCTGCAGCAAGCCTTTTAGTTCAGCTTCTCTATGAAAATATCATTGGTCCACTCACAAAAGAAATTGCAGAAGTTCTATATTTTGGAACTATGACCGATACTGGATTTTTTAGATTTTTATCTTCAAATGACGGAGATGTTCTCGTACAGATTTCCAGAATGCTTAATGCCGGAGCTGATCCAAGAAAAACCTACGATTACATCACAAGTGGAAAATCATATTCAACTCGAAAACTGCTTGGTGTTCTTTTGAACCATGCAGAACAGTATTTAGACGGAAAACTAATTGTTACATATGAAACTATGGAAGATACAAAAAAGTTAGGACAAGAAGGACGAGATTCAGATGCACTCTACTCATCTTTACTTGCTGTAAATAATGTAGAAGCAGTTGTATTTTTACGGCAGGAAACAGAAACAACCTGTACAGGTGGATTACGTTCAAGGGACAAAGTTGACGTAAGTATTGTTGCTTCTAAATTTGGCGGAGGCGGTCATAAAAACGCTTCCGGGTTAAGCACTAACGGAAAACTAGACTCTTTGATTCCAGCAATTGTAAAAGAATTTGCAAAAATAATCTAAAATATAACTAACTTGGCACACTTCTTGCAATGTATTTTTTATCTGCTTTGCAGATTTTATCTAAAAAAGGAGTGTGTCATTTATGAAAGTACCTCAAAATCTAAACAATCTTATTCTCCAGGTAAAACTTGGAAAAATTACTCCACAACAAGGCCTGAACCTGCTTGTGGAAGACATTCAGACATTTCCATTTTTATATGGTCTTCAACAGTATGATGAAGAGTTTAAAAGCGAATTCATTCTAAAACTTTTACAGGCAGGTCCTGGATTCTTTGAAAGATACAGAGAAGAAAACGGGCAATTTAAAACTTATATCTATTCTTTGATTAAATACCAGATTCAGGATTTGTTACGAAGTATGAAAAAAGATACGATTCGTGAAAAAAATGTAGAAAAAATGTCTGTTATGGATTACGAAGAGTCCATAGATAAGTACAGTAAAGACGAATACAATTTAAGTTTTGTAAATTTCAAACCTTATAAACCTGTAAAAACTGAGTTACCACCGTATCTGCGTAATAATCCCCTTCTGTGTGACCAGAACTACAAAAAACTATTTTCAGAAAAAGGAAAAGAAAGAAAAATCAATAAACTAAAGAAAACAGCTTTAGTTCTTGCTCTTAAAAGCTGCTATTACCTGACTGATGAAAATTGTCGTGAAATCAGCAAACTATGCAACATTTCCTACGAATCCCTTGATACAGTTGTACAGGAATTAAAAGATTCCACAAATCGAAAAGAAGCTAAATTTAAACAACTCCAGGAATCACGAGACAAATCGTTTCAGCTGAAATGTATGTTCAATGAAAAATTAAATGAAGAAACTAACGAAAATGTAAAAGAAAAATTGAAAAAAAACTATGAATATCACACAAAACACTGGATTTCAAAAAACGAAATCTTAAAGCAGGGTTCTGTATTACCTTCGCCTACTAACAAAAAACTGGCAGAGACATTAGGTATTTGTGAAAGACAGGTTGGCTATTATTTGCAAAACGCAGAAAAAATAGTTAACGCGTATGTAAACGAAAACGCTCAAGAATAAATTATAGACTCAGCTTTTTCTTTTATGTAAACTGTTCCCATGAAAATTTATTTAGCTTCTGGTAACAAAAACAAAAAAAGAGAAATGGCTCAGATTCTGAGCAACCATGAAATTGTAACACCCGCTGACGAAGGCATTGAGTTTAATCCTGTTGAAGACGGAAAAACATTTTACGAAAACAGTATCATAAAAGCAAAAGCACTTTATGATATTGTTCACAGTCCTGTAATTGCAGATGATTCAGGTATCTGCGTAGACGCCCTGGAAGGAATTCCTGGCATCTACTCTGCCCGTTACGCAGGTTCTGAATATCCACAGGGAAAACCTGATGGTTCAAAAACACCACAGGAAGAACAGAACAATTACCTTATTCAGCAGCTTAATTCAAAGCTGGCAGAAGGGAATGTTGATAGTTCAAAATTCAAAAACGGTCCAAGATCTGCTCATTACACCTGTGCAATGGTTCTGTACCTTGGAAACGACAGAATTTATGTTGCCCAGGATACAATGGAAGGAACACTTGTTGAATCAATGGAACAAGCAGCTGGAACAGGAGGTTTTGGCTATGATCCATTATTCTTCCTGCCTGAGTTCAATATGACTGCCGCTCAGATTACTGCAGAACAGAAAAACAGTATTTCTCACCGTGGAAAAGCAACAAAAGCGTTGATAAACATCATAAACGGACTTGAAGAACTAAAAAAATAAAAAAATTGAAAAAAAAAACATTAAAGTTTTTAACCGGTTCCTCCGAAAATTGTAATAGAAATGTTATGGCTGTTTGGATTTCCTAGAGATTCGAGTCAGATATTTCAGTGCAAATATGTGTAGATGTAGCCTTGTAAACATTTGCACATGTTTGCAAATTGGGCAGCAAGGAAGTTGCCCTTTTATATTCCAAGGAGGAATACTATGGTTATCAACCACAACATGTCGGCATTGTATGCCAATCGTCAATTAGGAGTCTCAGGACTCAACACTTCAAAGGATATGGAGAAACTCTCATCCGGAGAAAGAATCAACCGTGCTGGAGACGACGCTTCTGGTCTTGCAGTATCTGAAAAGATGCGTGCACAGATTCGTGGTTTGAACCAGGCTTCACGCAACGCATCAGACGGTATCAGTTTTGTTCAGACAACTGAAGGTTACCTTCAGGAAACAACTGACATCATGCAGCGTATCCGCGAACTTGCTGTTCAGTCATCTAACGGTATTTACAGTGACGAAGATCGTATGCAGATTCAGGTTGAAGTTTCAGCCCTTGTTTCTGAAGTTGATCGCATTGCAAGTACTGCTCAGTTCAACGGTATGAATATGTTGACAGGCCGCTTTGCTCAGCCAACAGGTGAAAACGCTGTTACAGGTTCAATGTGGTTCCACATTGGAGCTAATATGGACCAGAGAATGCAGGTTTACATCGGAACAATGAGTGCAACAGCTCTTGGAATCCGTGAAATCGGCACAGAAGAAAAGCTTTCACTTAGTTCACCGGAAGATGCCAACCGTGCAATCGGAGTAATCGATGAAGGATTGAAGAAGATCAACAAGCAGCGTGCTGACCTTGGTGCTTACCAGAACCGTATGGAAATGGCAGTAAAAGGTCTTAACGTTTCTGCTGAAAATCTTCAGGCTTCTGAATCACGCATCCGTGATACAGACATGGCCCGCCAGATGGTAGAATTCACTAAGAATTCTGTACTTCAGCAGGCTGGTACTGCAATGCTTGCTCAGGCAAACAGTCAGTCACAAAATGTCTTGTCTTTACTCAGATAGTGTAATATAATGACAGTCAGGACTTTAAAGTCCTGATGTCATGCACGGTATCGCTCTACTCTCTTTTGTTACTAATCACCGTACATTATCGAGACTAATTTTAGCATGTTTCAGACGTGCTTTTGTTCTTTGAAAAAAGTGCATATCCGTCATACTTTGTGACAGCAGAAGAAATAAGTTTGTTTTCAGACTTATTTTTTCTGCTGACAGGGTCTGAACTGAAATAAGTTGGCGCAGAATTTATTTCAGCCCGTACAAAGCAGAAGTTATAAACATGAAGTTTTAACTTTTCAATTGACATGGAGGGCACTACTATGGTTATTAATCACAACATGAGTTCTTTGTATGCTGATCGTGTACTCGGCATTTCTAATGACGGTATCATGAGAAACATCGAAAAACTCTCATCCGGAGAACGAATCAATCGCGCAGGAGATGACGCTTCAGGACTTGCAGTTTCTGAAAAAATGCGTTCACAGATCCGCGGTTTGAACCAGGCAAACAGAAACATCGAAAACGGTGTATCTTTCATTCAGACAACAGAAGGTTACTTGCAGGAAACTACAGATATCCTTCAGCGCGTTCGCGAACTTGCTGTTCAGTCTTCTAACGGTATCTACAGCGAGGAAGATCGTATGCAGATTCAGGTTGAAGTTTCACAGCTCGTTTCTGAAGTAGACAGAATTGCTAGCCAGGCTCAGTTCAACGGCATGAATATGCTTACAGGACGTTACGGAAGCGAATCTGACAGCGTTATGCAGTTCCAGATTGGTGCAAATATGGATCAGAACACAAGAGTATTCATTGGTACAATGACAGCTCAGTCTCTTGGTCTTAAAGGCGCTCAGGGAACAGAAGATGTTGTATCTATCGCTGATCCAGAAGCTGCAAATGCAACACTGGGAGTTATTGACTCTGCATTGCAGACAGTTTCAAAACAGAGAGCAGATCTTGGTGCATACCAGAACCGCTTTGAAATGGCTGCTAAAGGTATCAACATTGCTGCTGAAAACACTCAGGCTGCTGAATCACGTATCCGTGATACAGATATGGCTTCACAGATGGTTGAATTTACAAAGAACCAGATTCTCACACAGTCTGGTACTGCTATGCTTGCACAGGCAAATTCACAGTCATCTAACGTACTTGGTTTGTTGAGCTAGTACCGCACTAATTAAAAAGAGATTGCTGGATGTCATCTTTTTTTAATTAGATTAAATGGGAGGGGTGCGCCCCTCTCCCATTTTCTTTTTTTTCAAGGAGGAAGCCTATGAATACAATAAATTCATACGTGCAGTCAATGACCACGGACGGTCATAACCTTCATACAAATGCTTACCAGCAGGGAAAATCAGATTCTGCTGTAAACCGCATTAACGAAAAAACACTTTCCACTCCTACTGCAGCTGAAGTTGCAGCTGATATGGTTCAGAATGCAGCTGAAACAAAGGCTGATGCTGTTCAATTACAGAAAATGTCTGATCTTGTTTCTGCAAGAAAAGTTCTCTTTAACGTAAATGACGAATTAGGAAGCGTTGTTGTAAAGATTGTTGATCCAAATACCGAGCAGGTATTAAAGGAAATACCATCAAAAGACATTCAGAATCTAAAAATCAGAATTCGAAAAACAATTGGAATACTATTTGACGATTTAGTGTAATGTCCGTTAAAATAAAGATATGGCCGGAATAAACATACCAGGTGTTACTGATCAGTATAACACAACCGAAACTGTAGAAAAGTTGATGCAGATTGAGAGAATTCCTCTCAATAGAGAGCAGAAAACTCTTGAAACTTATAAAAACCAGCAGGACGCCTGGCGTTCCGTCAACCGAAAAGTTACTTCCTTAAGGGACAGCGTAAAATCGCTTTATTCATTTGAGAATCCTTTTAACAATAAAATAACATCATCTACGGAAGAAAACGCAATTACTGCAGAAGCGACTCGTAAAGCAACTTACGAATCCTTCAAAATTGATGTAATTCAGCCAGCTTCTGCAGACAGATTCCTTTCTTCTGAACTGGAAGCAGACACAAAAGTTCCAGCCGGAACCTACACATATAAAATTGCGGACAAAACAGTTTCAATGAGATGGAAAGGTGGTTCACTTCAGGATTTTTCCAATGCTTTGAACAGACGCGGAGGAGATACCCTGAAAACAAGGGTAATCGGTGCTTCCAAAGGAATGAAAACTTTTTCCATTGAATCACAGAAAACAGGTGCCGAAAGCAAATTGATTTTTGAAGATGACGCAAAAACCTTTGCAGAATCTTCTGGGATGATAGTACGGGTAAAACCAAAGACTATTGAGTTTGGAAATAACCGTTCAGAATTCCGCCCTTCACCATCAAAACCTGTGGAGCAGCAGGGACTGCCTGCAGTTTCAATTTCAAAAATATCAGTTTCTGAAGGAAAAACTATTGTTCCTCCGAGAAACGGTTTTTCCATAGATATTCCAGAACTAGCAAAAGAAAATAAAAATTCACACATACAATTTTCAGTTCAGAAAACAGAAGTTGAAGATATCACAGAAGAGCTTAACAAAGTTGAAGAAAGACCTGTTTTTCCTGAATCAGGCAGCGTAACTTTCAAGGATGTAACAATTTTTAACTCTGCTGTTGATGCTTCACTTCCGCCACTGCCTTCTGTAAGGCCTGCACCAATAGAGCAGATTAAGACAGATGATGTTCTTTTTGCAGTTATGAGCGATGGCAGCGAACGGAACATTCCTCTTAAAGGAGATTTGAACGACGAAATCAAAATCGATTTAAATCTTTCTGATTACAAAGGCATAAGTTCAATTGTACTCCGAAACAGGAACACAGGAGCAAGCTATTCAGTTTCTCCTATGACATCACTTAATCCAGACGAAAATCTAGGTTTTATTCCTCAGCACCCTGTTACAACAGCAGATGATGCCATTATAAAGTATGAAGGAATTACTTTGAAACGCCCGGAAAACACTATTGATGACGTAATTCCAGAAGTAACTTTGAACATTCATGAAAAAACTGAAAAAACAGCCACTATTTCTGTAAAACCAGACACAGAAGCTGCAAAGGACGCATTGATTGAATTTGTTGGAAAATACAACCAGGCACTTTCTGAACTGAATATTCTTTCACAAAATAAACCAGAAATAGTTGAGGAACTTGATTATCTTACCGAAGATGAAAAGAAGGAATATAGAGAAAAATTAGGAATGTTCACTGCTGATTCATCAATTTCAAACCTTAAGAATTCAATGATTTCAACAGCAGCTGCACCTTATAAATTCTCTGATTCTGCGGAAATTTCCATGCTCTCCCAGATTGGAATTGCAACAAACGCCACAAACTATTCTGGCTACACTCCAAGTAAGCTGAGAGGTTACCTGGAAATTGACGAAAAAAAGCTTGATGCAGAACTGGAAAAAAATCTTGAAGATATAAAGAATATCTTCGGTTTTGATTCTGACGGAGACCTTATCATTGACAGGGGAATAGGATATCAACTTGATAAACAGCTGACTTCCTATGTTCAGTCGGGGGGAATTTTCTCTATGAAAACCAGCAGCCTTGATTCAAAAATCAAAGCTTCTGAGCAGAAAATTTCAAGATTGGAAAACCAGATGAATGACAAGGAAGCTGATTTGAAAAACAAATACGGAAGAATGCAGGGTGCGTTAAACAGTCTGGAAAATCAGCAGACTACAATCAAAAATTTCTCTAACAGAGGAAACAATAACTAATAAGGCAGGAAAATAAAATGGAATTCTACATGAACGATGAAAAAATCGATGTTACTCTTGAAAATGAAAAAACAGTCGGTGATGTATTGAAATCCTTTGAAATCACCTGCGAAGAAAACAATGCAGCTGTAATTGGAATAAAAATCAACAAGGAAAACATTACAGCAGATATCTTTGACGAAGTTTCAAAAAAAGAACTTGCAGATGATACAATATTTGAATTTTCTGTTATTACAAAGCAGAACATAAAAGATGCATTTTCAAAGCTATCCACCCTTTTTACTGAACTGGCAGAAAAAATGCACCAGATTCCTGTTGAACTGCAGAGCGGAAAATCAAAAGAAGCACACGAATCTATCAAAAATCTTGCAGACAATATTGATGAATTTTGCCACGTTGCAGCTCTTGCCAGCGTTTTTCAGGAATATACAAAAATTAAGATTGAAGAAAAGCCTTTCAATGAATTTTTTGGTGATTTTTCACCTGTCCTCAGTGATTTTGAACAGGCATTAATTTCAAATGATACAGTTAGCATTGGCGACCTGGCAGAATATGAAATCTGTCCTCGTCTTGAATCCATAGCTCAAACTCTGGCAGGTATTGCATGAATTTAGATTTTCAGGCAGGAGGCTCACCGTTAGCCTCGCGACAAAATCCATTGATATATGCAGCAATCCTTCTTGCAGGAATCATAATTGCTGTTTTTTTTCTCATATACATAATTCAAAAGAAACTGAAAGAACACCACTCAACACCAGAATGGATTAAACACGAATCTGAACGAAACACAAAGAAAAAAGATATAATCGAATTTGCAGATAAATACGTGCTGTCACAGGCAGAATCTTTGCTTTTATGGCGTATTTGCAGAAAGTACGAAATCAGGAACATTCTTTTCTCTATCAAACATTTTGCAGACATTGACGGTTACTTTAAGATGTATTACGACGAACTTTCGCTGCAAAAAAACAAAGAACAGGAAATAAACCTGATGTTTACGCTCAAATTCAAGCTTGAAAAAATCTTTGCTTCCAGCGAAATTGTATCTTCCACCCGTTATTTAGTAAAAGACCAGCGAATTTCTGAAATTTTCCCTGACGGAACTAAACAGCCCTTCAAGGTTTTTGAAAATCAAAAAGAATTCATTGAAATTCAAATAACGGAAGATTTTTTTAACAGTTCTGAAAAACCATCACCAATGGATAAAGTCGCATTCACTTTTCATTCAAACACAGGAATGCGCTATGCATTTGTTTCCAGACTTATAAGATATGAAAATGGAGCAAACGGCATAAGAAAAATGCTTATTTCCCATTCTTCTGATTTAATAGTTAAACAGGCGCGAAATTTTAAACGTGTAAACACAAATGAAAGCTGCAAAATATGCTCTGTCAAAGTAGAAACTGATAAAAAAGGGCGAAAAAGCGTTGTTTATGGTGAAAAGAAATACGATTGCGCCCTGCTTAATATATCTGGCGGCGGATGTTGTATTTCTACAAACCTTCCTGTAAAAGAAGGTCAGCTTATCTGCTCAGAAATTACCGTACCAAATGGAACAGTTTCTGTTATTGGGAAAATTATCAAGACAAGAAAATCAAAGACAGAAGGTTTATATAACCTGCATATTCAATTTACTAGAATTTCTATTGAATCACAAAATAAACTGCTTGCAAAGGTTTACAATTACTTTTAATAACGGTTTTTCTTGCAAATACTGCAATGTTGGAGTATCTTTAAAGGTATGAGAATTTTAGAACTGCGAGATTTGAATCGAGAGGAAGGCTACATTTACTACAGACGCAATTTTACTGGAACTGCAGTTATTGAAATTCCAGGTTCAACTTTAGAGGCGCCTGTTGCTTTTTGTATAGAAATGGATCCTTTTGGTGTAAAAACTATTGAAATCGATATCGAAAATACATTAAATTATCCTGTACTTCCTGTTAAGAAAGCATTAAAGGAATACATTTTATTACGAGATTCAGAAGGTATATTACCTTGATTACATTAAAAACAAATACTGCCGAAGAAACAATCGAACTTGGCAGAAAAATCGGTCGCCTACTGACTAAAGGTGATGTAATAGCTATGCAGGGAACACTTGCTGCTGGAAAAACAACTATAACCAAAGGAATTGCAGAATCCCTTGGTGTTACAGACACTATAACCAGTCCTACATTCTGCCTTATCAGCGAATATTCTGGAAAAATGCCACTTTATCATATGGATGTTTACAGACTTGATGGTGGCGAGGATTTTATTAATCTTGGCACAGATGACATGATTTACGGTGACGGTGTTTCCATTATTGAATGGAGCGAAAAAATCATGGATGAACTTCCTAAAAAAACAATCATTCTTAAGCTTGAACCACAGGAAGACGGTTCCCGCATAATAACAATCGAAAACTGGCCTCATGGAGAAATTGCATAAATGAAAGCTCTTGCAGTTGATTTAGCTGTTTCAAAACTTACAGTTGCAGCAAAAAATGACGATTACACAGTTACAGCAGTTTACAACATTGGAATGAAACAGTCAGAAACTCTTGTTCCTGCCATTGATTATGTACTTACAAAAGCTGGTCTTAAAAAAAATGAACTTGATTACCTTGCTATTACATCTGGTCCAGGAAGCTTTACAGGTCTTAGACTTGCTTTTGCAGCCCTTAAGGCTATTGAAATGGCATTTAACATTCCTCTTTACGGAATTTCTTCCCTTGACTGTTACGCAGAGCATTACAGAAAGCTGCCCTTTACAGTTGTTTCCTGCATTGACGCAAAAAAAGATAAATTCTATGCAAAGGCTTACGAAGATGAACAGCTCCTTTTTGATGAAGGAGATTATGAAATTTCTGAAATAGCAGAAAAAATTTCTTCTGCAAAAAAAGACATTCTCATCTGTGGCTCTGATGCAGAAATCTTAAAGGAACAGCTTAAGGATAAAATTAGCGGAAAAAATATCTTTACTGTTGATTTTAGTGTAAATACTGCAGAACAGCTTTTTTTGATTGCAGAAAAAATGCAGGCTGAAGGAAAAGAACCTTTAAATGATTACGATGGTCCTGTTTATCTTAGAGCCAGCGAAGCAGAAGTAAAGCACAACAGCTGACGGGGCGTTGCGGGGTGTCCCCGCTGGAATGGGTAGCCGGCAACGTAGTGCCGGCGTAGGGAAAGGCTTTTCCCTCCCAGGATTTATTTATTAAGAATCTTTGAAAGATCAAGAATTTTATCTGTATTAACGGATGCAGCTGCTGTATTTTCAGTTTTGATTGCGTTAAAAACTTCCTGACGGAAAACCTTTACGTCTCTGGGCGCATCAACACCGATTTTTACCTGGTCGCCGTGAATGTCGATGATTGTAATGGTAATGTCATCGCCGATTTTTATTGCCTGATCTGTTTTTCGGGAAAGAATTAACATATTACTCCCCCTTCTTCTTTAATGAAGCTACGATGTCAAATTTTGTTGTCCAGCGGTTATCGTTTAGAACTACCTGTACACATTTTTTGTTTTTGCGATTGATTACAATCGGTCCAAGAAAATTTGCAGTTATTGCAGTTCCGTCTGAAGGGATTGTAACGATTGTCATTACAACCAGATCTTCTGGAGATTCAATGCCGATATATTTTAAAGTTGCATCGTCAATATCTGCTTCATATTCGCTGCAGATTAAAAACGGATCAACAATAAGAAATGCAAGATTGCTGTCTTCCAGCGACTGAAGCCAGATAAATGGTTCATATTCGGAATTAATAAGGGCATATTTTTTATACTGTTCAAATCCCATAATTCCGTCTGGAAAAGTAACAATCTGTTTTTCTTCAACTTCAACACGTCCTTTTGTTTTTGTAAGAACTTCCATGTATTACCTCTATGTTGTTTATATTATTAGCGCATGTAATTAAGCAATGTGTTACTGTACAGCTTTCCGGCATTGCTTAAAGTTGCCTGATAAGCGTAATCAAGCATTTTCATGTCTGTTACTGCTTTTGTAAAATCAAGATCACCTTCGCGGCTTACCTGCTGAGTTACGGCAAGAGCTGTTGCAGAGTTTCGCTGAACATTAAGCTGAGCCCTTTCATATTCGGAGCCAGATTTTGCAATTCTTGTAACAAGATTGCTTATTCCGCTGTCCAAAGAACCAAGAACACGGCCTCCAATTGTTTCGTGGTCGCCTTTTAAAAGTGCGTTTCGGAATGCAATCACAGAATCAAACATAGAACCACCGCTTATTCGTACACTGTTTCCAATATTGTATGGAGGCTTCTGGCTTGAATCCTTGATGATTCCCAGCTCATTCAATGAACCGCCTTTTACATCCTGCAGCCAAAGCTGGCGGGCATCTGTTGTTTCCAGATTAAGACCTTTTGTTACAGGATCAATGGAAGCCCGGACTGCAGCTCCACTGTCATTTATTTTTGAAGCAAGAGCGTAAACATTGTCTCCAGCATTAACTGAAATTTCTACGCCATCAACGCTTATGATACCGTCTGCTCCTGCCTGCCAGCTTGTAGCGTCTCGTCCGCCAAAAATACTCTGCTGCTCTGCCCAGAAAGTTCTGTTTCCTGCATTATCAACAGACATATATTTGTTTTCATCAACTTCGATTTTGTTTACATCAACGTTTCCGTTGTAACGAACTGTTTCAATCAGAGGAACTCCCGAACCTTCAACAGTTCCCATTTCTACTTCAAATGCTGTAGATTTTGTGTTTGTACCGCCAAAAATTGAATTTCCATCAGAAGAAATTGCATTGGCATTCTGAACAAGTTCTTTTAAAAGTTCATCTACTTCTGCAGCCATGTTATGCATATCATCATCAGTATATACGCCGTTTGCACCTGCAATTGCAAGTTCGCGGACTCTCTGCATGATTTCAAGGGAATTATTCATGTAGCCTTCTCTGAGGGCGAACTGGTCTGTAAGGGTTGCAGCATTTTTTTCAAATGTATTAACCCGGTCAAGATAAGACTGATAGCGGACAAGATGACCGGCTGCAAGAGGATCATCTCTTAGCTGCTGAATTTTTCTCTGGCTTCCAATCTGATTGTTTGCCCTGTTCAGACGGCTTTCCTGCAGGCGCAGATTGCTCTGTGTATCCATGTTATTCATTCTTGAACTGATTCTATGCATATCCTACCTCACTGAAGACAATACGAGACTTCTCTTTTGTTATCGGTATAAGAAAAATTTAGTTTAGTGATTTTTTTGAAAAAAAACGCAGCAATCAAACTGATTACTGCGCCATTAGTATTTTATAGCTCCTGTGAATTAAACTCCAAGTCTGTTGATTACCGTATCAAGAAGACTGTCCCATACAGTTACAAATTTTGCAGCCGCATTGTAACCGTGCTGAAATTTTATGATATCTGCAAGCTCCTCATCAATGTTTACTCCGCTTATAGAATCCCGCAGACTTCTAAGGTCATTCATCATTGCCATGTGACTATTAAGATTTGTTTCTGCCTGCTCACCTTTAAGACCTGCGTTTGTAACAGAATCAGCAAAATAGTCATCAAGAGTGCGCTGGTGACCAATCATGACTTTTGTGTTGCGAATAGAAGCAATCTCTACAGCAGCACGGCCGTCTCCATTATTTACATTGCCGGAATTATCTTTAAAGGCAGCCGCAACGCTCATAACGTCATTTCTGATAGTTCCATTTACTTCAATATAGCCGGCAGGATTAAGAACAGGACTCACTGCAAACTGAGCACCGTTCAAAGCATTCACAGCATCGGCAGCAGCATAATCGTATGCACCAGCAGCTCCACTTTCTGCAAGAATTCCAGAATAACCAGTAAGGAAGAATCCAGAATCCTCTACATGGCGGATAACAAAATCAGGATTTTCAATATTTTTTGCAGTTGTAGCTTTTAAAACAAGGTTATTGTTTCTGTCAAGGTAAGCCTTAACTTCACCATTAGAATCATTGATGCGGTTGATTACAGCTTCTACAGTATCAGTTGGATGATAAGCAACCTGAACATTGCCGTTTGACCCGCTCAAAGTCATAACACCTTCAAGACCAATCTGTTCCTGAGGATTAAGCTTTGTTGTACCAGTAAAACGGAAAATATAGGAATGATCCATCTGTCCGTCACCATTACGATCAAAGTTTCCGTTAACATTTTCAACAAATGAGCGCTGAGTAAAGAAATCAAGACCTGTAACATTGTTGGCACCATAAGCATTGCGGTGAACATCGTTTACAAGGTCCGCAAAATTCATAGTCATTGTATTCAAAGACTGAACTTCGTTGCGGACATCAACATCTCTAAGCTCAATCAAAGCACCAAGCTTACCGCCAGAAACAAAAGCATCATTTCCAGTATCTTTCCAGATAAGCTTATCATAACCATTATTATCAACAGGAGTAACAAGATCAAAATTGCGGGCAACAGCTCCCTGAACAAGCACATGACCGTCAATATGAACCATAAATTCATCAGAATCACGGCGGTCAGAAGTAATATTTGCAAGCTTAGAAAGCTTATCAACAAGAAGATCCCGGCGGTCAAGCAAATCATTAGGATTATCACCCATTGCCTTAGAACGCACAATCTCACCATTTATTGCGGCAATCTGATTTGCATAATCATTAACCTGCTTTACAGTAGCTTCAATATCGCTGTTGATAAGGTTTCCTACCCCCATAAGACTTTCCCATTTAGTCTTAATGGAATCAGTAAGAGATTCACCACGGCTTACAACAGCCTGTCGGGCAGCCTGACTTTCCGGATGAACAGAAAGTTCCTGCCAGCTCTGCCAGAACTTATCCATGTTTGAACGAACAGAAACTTCATCAGGTTCATTGTAAATCTGTTCAATCATTGAGTAATAATCGCTGCGAGTCTGCCAGTAAGTTTCTGTATTCTGATTTTCCGTAATACGCTGATCCAGCATTTCATCACGCACACGATTCACAGACTGAACATCAATTCCCTGACCAATCATACCAGGACGTTCAGGCCGTTCAAGTCCAGGATTATACAAAGGATCAAATTCCTTAAGCTGAACCCGCTGACGAGAATAACCTTCTGTATTTGCATTAGAAATATTATGACCTGCAGTAGTGATGGCATCTGTATGAGCCATAATACTGCGCTTTCCTAATTCAATTCCCGAAAATGTTGAACCCATAATCCTATCCTCTAAAAAATAACTTTACAATTTCAATCAAAATTAAGACGACTAAAAAAGCTGATTCAAAACAACGCTGTGAGGCTGTTCCTGAACCATACTTCCGTTTCTTGAATAAACCTTTGCTCTGCTCTGTGGAAGAGCAGTATCAATAATTCCACGAACAAAATTTCTAGTAATATTAATGTAATCACCAAGAGCCTTGTTTTCAGTTCTGCACCGAACAAGTTTTCCCCTCACTTCAGTCAAAAGAGAAGAAACATCAGCCTCATCCGTCCTGGCTTCAACAGCAAGCTTTTCCCTCATTTCATCAAGATGATTAAATTTATCCATATTCAGATTAATTTCAGAAATCACGTGCATCAATTCAGTCCAATCCTTGCCATTAACCGCACTTTTCAAACCAGTCTGCAAATCTAAAACTTCAGACAAAATTTTGTTTTCTTCTTCAAGAATATTCTTATAATTTGATTTGATTTCTGCCATATTCAACTCCAAATATTAGTTTCAGGATAAAACCTACCCTAATTTCTTTATCGGAGTCTGATTTTTTTACTTAAGAAATATTTTATTTTTTCATGAATATTTATAGAAGAATTTGATTTTTTTGGGGAAATTCCATTCGCAACTCGCCTTCCGCAGCCCGCTAACGCTCGGTCTTTGCCTTCCGCCTGCGCTGCAGGCTCCAGTCAAATCCTGCCTTCGGCACTGCTCCAGCCTCGCCCCGGCTTTATTTGCAGAAATTTCAGTTATATGGAAAGTATAAAAAAAGGCATCTGAATTAATTCAGATGCCTTTGAGTTTGAGCCATGCAGGGATCGAACCTGCGACCCACAGATTAAGAGTCTGTTGCTCTACCAGCTGAGCTAATGGCCCATATTTTTTTGCGTCCGACAGGATTCGAACCTGCTACAACCGGATTCGAAGTCCGGGACTCTATCCAGATGAGCTACGGGCGCAATTTCCGTAACCCATAAGAGTTATCGGATCGGGTGCCTGATGGGGCTTGAACCCACGACAACCAGATCCACAATCTGGCGCTCTACCACTGAACTACAGGCACCAAGTTTTGATGTGAGAACAATATACGATTAACATAAAAAATAGTCAATAGCAAAAAATAAAAAAAATCATTTTTTTTAATTATTCATAAGGGACTGTCCCAAAAGTAATGAGTGTAGCGCTCATTGAGCTGGTCGAAATGACTGCTACACTAAATGCGGTGGTTTCGATAAACTCAACCACCGTAATGCAAACTTATTGGACAACCCCATTAAATTATGAAAATACAATTTTAAAAAGAATTTTATGCATTACCATTTAAATTTGAAATTCGGACTGATTTTAAATCTTTAAATTCCC
>ERZ808026.34-NODE-34-length-22193-cov-3.985666_pt1 | contig 22193 bp, 17 predicted proteins | sample MGYA00380182_ERZ808026 | MGnify/ENA primary metagenome ERZ808026 (study PRJEB31490, sample SAMN06133376) | cow dung metagenome | isolation source: H9 | host: cow | place: China: Chengdu | collected 2015-05 ... | reverse complement strand
CTGACAAGTGAATATCAGAAAGAGGAAAAGCTGAAGACCCTGCCTACTGCGCTTCCTGCAATCAGAAAGGTTTCGGCTAATCCTACAGACAAGGAGTTTGTTGATGTCATAAGCAGAATGTATCCTACAGTGAAGGTGCTGGAGCAGATGGCGCTTGATCCGAACCATGACAGACCGATATATATGTGTGAATATGCTCACTCCATGGGTAATTCTACGGGAGGTATGAAGGATTATTGGGATCTGATCCGTGCGCATAAGTCTCTTCTTGGCGGACATATCTGGGACTGGAAGGATCAAGGCTTGGCAAGGTATGATGAATATGGCGTGAAGAGCTGGGGATATGGAGGTGATTATGAACGTGATACGGATCCTAACAGCGGAAATTTCTGTTGCAATGGCATAGTGTCTCCGGATGGAACACCAAAACCGGCAATGTGGACATGCAGGTATGTTTATCAGCCTGTTGAATTCACGATGCTGGATAAGGAAGAACTTCGCCTAAGCCTGAAGAACCGTAATTTCCACAGGTCGACCGAAGGATATGCTTATTCCTGGGAGATAAAGGATGAGGACGGTCTCATTCAGAACGGTGACCTGGATGTTCCTGTAATGGCTCCGGGTGAAAGTGTGGAGGTTTCAGTTCCTGCCAAGAAAATGTCTTTCAAGCCTGGTGCGGTGTATATGTTGAATCTCTATTCAAAGGAGTCAGCTGCTCTTCCTTATGCTGCTTCAGGGCATTGTCATTCTTCCGAGCAGTTCGTGCTCAATGAGCGTGTGCAGCCTGAGGCCCCGTCTGCAAAAGGCAAGGTTCCTGCAGTTTCTGAGTCAGAGAAGGAGATCTGCATAAAGGCTGGGAAGGTTACGGTGGCCCTTGACAAGGAGACCGGATATCTTGCCGGATATCATGATGGTGTCCAGCAGATGCTGAAGGCTCCGTTTGCTCCGAATTTCTGGAGAGCGGAGACCGATAATGATTGGAGAGGTTGGAAACCGGCCCATTACATGCCTTACTGGAAGTCGGCCCAGCAGACATTAGCTTCAGCTCCTGTCGATATGCAGACGGTAGTTGAGGACGGTGTCGTGACAGTCAGGATGTCAAAGAAGATGGAAGACAGGGCAGTATTGACAATGTCGTATGCGGTTTATCCTGACGGTCTTTTGAAAGTGGACTATGATATAACGATTTCCGAAAACACTCTTGAACCTTTGCGCATAGGCCTCCAAGGACAGGTGGATGGTGATTATGAGAGGGTTACGTATTTCGGGCGTGGTCCGCAGGAGAATTATTCGGACAGAAACGACGGAATATTCCTTGGTACTTGGGACACTTCTGCCGCCGGCATGATGTTCAATTATGTCTATCCTCAGGAGAACGGTAACAGGACGTCGGTGCGTTGGATTTCAATGACCGATCTTCAGGGACGTGGAATCCAGTTCCTTGGAGCAGAACCATTGAGCGTATCTGTGTGGAATACAACCCAGGAAGAGATACAGAAAGCGATGCATATAGGTGAACCTCAGATGCTCCGTGATGCTTTTGTCATAAATGTGGATCATGTCCAGACAGGTGTGGGAGGTACTGATTCATGGAGCCAGAGTGCGCGTCCTTCAGACCAGTACAGGCTTATGGAGAAGAACTATTCGTATAGTTTCTATATCCGTACCGTAAAGAGTAGGGCAGATGCCATTTCGGCAGGACGCAGACTTTGCAGATAGTTTGATATAAAATGCTGAATAATCCTTTGATTATCCGAAAATTATATCTATTTTTGCGCGCTTTTTGACCCGAAGCGCGCTTTTCTTTTTGATAAGCAGTTGAGGGCGAGCACAATAAATAATGTTTAACCCACTAGTTTTTCTAAATTTTTACAATGGAAGAAAACAAGACAGTTGCTGAGGTTACTCCAGAGGTAGCTCCAGCAGTAGAAGAAACCAAGAAGAGCGTTCTTAACGCTTCAGTCGCTCCAGAGAACTTTGACTGGGATGCGTTTGAGAACGACGACGTTTACGGTGCATCAGTAGAGGAAATCGCTGAGCAGTACAACCAGACTCTTTCAAAGGTTGTTGAAGGCGAGGTCGTAGAGGGCGTCGTTACAGCAATCAGCAAGAGAGAGGTTATCGTTAACATCGGTTACAAGAGCGAGGGTGTCATCATGGCTCCTGAGTTCCGTTACAACCCAGACCTCAAGATTGGTGACAAGGTTGAGGTTTACGTTGAGAACGCTGAGGACAAGAAGGGTCAGCTCATTCTCTCACACAAGAAGGCACGCCAGCTCCGTTCTTGGGATATGGTAAATGCAGCTTACGCAGCAGACGAGATCGTAAAGGGTTACGTGAAGACTCGTACAAAGGGTGGTATGATCGTGGACGTATTCGGAATCGAGGCATTCCTCCCAGGTTCACAGATCGACATCAAGCCTATCCGCGACTACGATCAGTATGTTGACACAACTATGGACTTCAAGATCGTTAAGATCAACCACGAGTTCCGTAACGTTGTAGTTTCACACAAGGCACTTATCGAGGCTGAGCTCGAGCAGCAGAAGAGCGAGATCATCGGCAAGCTCGAGAAGGGTCAGGTACTTGAGGGTACAGTCAAGAACATCACAGGTTACGGTGTATTCGTTGACCTCGGCGGTGTTGACGGTCTCATCCACATCACAGACCTTTCATGGGGCCGTATCAACCATCCAGAGGAGGTTGTTGCTCTCGACCAGAAGATCAACGTTGTCATCCTCGACTTCGATGAGTCAAAGAAGAGAATCGCTCTCGGTCTCAAGCAGCTCTGCCAGCACCCTTGGGATGCACTTGATGCAAACCTCAAGGTTGGTGACAAGGTTAAGGGTAAGGTAGTTCTTATCGCTGACTACGGTGCATTCGTTGAGATTGAGCCAGGTGTTGAGGGTCTTATCCACGTTTCAGAGATGTCATGGTCTCCAAGACTCCGCATCGCTTCTGACTTCCTTAAGGCTGGTGACGAGGTTGAGGCACAGATCCTTACTCTCGACCGCGAGGAGAAGAAGATGTCTCTCGGTCTCAAGCAGCTCGTTGCTAACCCATGGGAGAACATCCGTGAGAAGTATGCTGTAGGTTCAAAGCACACTGCATCAGTTCGCAATATCACTAACTTCGGCGTATTCGCTGAGCTCGAGGAGGGAATCGAGGGTCTCGTACACATCAGCGACCTCTCTTGGAACAAGATCAAGCATCCATCTGAGCTCGTAGCTTCAGGCGACGCTATCGAGGTTGTAGTTCTCGACTTCGATGAGGAGAACCACAAGCTTTCACTCGGCCACAAGCAGCTCCTTCCAAACCCATGGGATGAGGTTGAGGCTAAGTACAGCGTTGGTACTGTAGTTGAGGCTAAGGTTGCTTCTGTTAACGAGAAGGGTGCAGTTATCGAGCTCGAGGGCGAGGTTGACGCATTCTGCTTCAACAGAGACCTCGTTAAGGAGGATGGCTCAATGCCTGCAGCAGGTGAGACTCTTACATTCAAGGTGACTGAGCTCAAGCGCAGCGCTAAGAAGGTAACCCTTTCACACGCTAAGACTTATGCTGAGGTTAAGGCTGCTCAGGTAGCAACTGAGGCTGACAACACAAAGAAGGCTGTGAAGAAGATCAACTCGAACATCGAGAAGACTACTCTCGGTGACCTCGACGCTCTCGCAGCTCTTAAGAGCCAGCTCGAGTCTAAATAATGAATTTCACTCTTAATGTATTGGGCACAGCTTCGGCTCTGCCCACTACTGAAAGATATCCAAGCGCCCAAGTACTGGATGTACGTGGGCGCTTGTTTATGATTGACTGTGGTGAGGGTGCGCAGATTCAGATGCGCAAGGCAGGAATATCTTTCCTTAAAGTTGAGCATATCTGCCTCAGTCATATTCACGGTGACCATATTTTCGGAATATTCGGCCTTCTTTCCACTATGGGCCTGTTGGGACGCTCTTCCCAACTCAATATATATGCTCCGGAGGATTTCGGACCGGTGCTGGATTTCTTCAAGGAAAAGTTTGGCGAAGGACTTCTTTATGAAATAAATTTTGTTCCTCTTACGATGACTTCTCCGGATGTTGTCTATGAAAACAGGACAGTTGAACTGCTTGCCTTTCCGCTGAATCACAGAATTCCTACTTTTGGCTTCATCATACGTGAGAAGAGACCTTTATATAATGTCCATAAGGATGCAATTGCGCGATATGGCCTGTCTGTACCCGAGATCGGAGCGCTAAAGAGAGGTGAGGATGTCATCAGGCCGGCAGGACCGTTGACAGAGCCCTGTCCGGAGAACGACTACAGACCTCAGTCCGGTTCTGATGAACCGATGGTCATTCCGTTTGAAGAGGCTGCCTATCTGCCATATCAGCCGCGAAGCTATGCTTACTGCAGCGATACTGCCCCTTTTCCGGAATTGTCTGCTTGGATAAAGGGTGTGACCCTTCTGTATCATGAGGCAACTTTTCCTTCGGAAATGGCTGAAATGGCCGAGAAGACCAATCATTCCACCACGCTCCAGGCAGCGCAGACTGCATTGGAGGCCGGTGCAGGACGTCTTGTTGTCGGTCATTACTCTTCGCGTTTTCCATCAGTGGACTTCTACCTTGATCAGATAAAGACCATTTTCCCGGAGGCATACCTCGCCCATGATGGCGATGTATTTGAAATTTAATGCGTATCTTTACGTAATTATTCTGAATACGATGAAAAAACTTCTTCTTCTCCTTGTCGCGGTCGGCGCAATGGCGGTTGCCAATGCTCAGACGATGCGCGAATCCATTGCTGCGGATCCGGATCTGGCAGCCGGTATCTACACTGCCTATAGGGTTACGGATCAGGTCGCACCTGCGGCACCACGCGGATACAAACCTTTTTACATTTCACATTACGGACGTCACGGTTCACGTTATCAGACTGCACCTGAAAAGTACTCCCAGCCTCTTGAGATATTCGAGAAGGCTTGTAAGGACGGCAAGCTTACTGCACTTGGACTCGATGCTCTGCGCCGTGTCCGCATTCTTGCGGATGATGCCTATCTGCGTGCAGGTGATCTTTCCAGACGTGGAGAGCGTGAACAGCGTGGCATTGCAGAGAGAATGGTAATGTGTTATCCTCAGGTCTTTGACGGCAAGGGCGCAGATCATATAACCTGTTTTGCATCTCCGTCAGTGCGTTGCGTGATGAGTATGGCAGCATTTACTGAGAGGGTCAAGGAATTCAATCCTAAGCTTGAGTTTACACGCAATGCCAGTGAGCATGATATCGACATCACGCGTCCTGAGAAGAATATGAATGTATTCTATAAGAAGGCTCGCGTTATGGCAAGAGAGTATCAGCAGAAGAATACAGAGGACCGTGACTTTGTGTCTCGTCTTTTCAATGACTATGACTATGCCGAGAAACTCATATGCTCGACATACAATACAACTTCTACATATGCATTCATCGGCAATATGCATGACCTTGCCATGATTGTCCAGAACTTTGATGATCTGCCTTCGCTTCACGACCTTTTCACGGAGTCTGAGCGCTATCAGATGTGGCAATTCTTCAACATCCGCCGATACCTTACTTACGGACCGTCTGCTGATTTCGGTGACATCCGCAACAAGGACGGACAGCTGCTTCTCAGAGATATCGTGGAGCGTGCCGACAAGGTGATCTCGGGCGAGACTCCAAATGAGGCAGCAACCCTCAGGTTCGGACATGATTCTGCTGTGATTCCTCTCCTTGCCGTGATGCAGGTTGAAGGCTGCGACGGACGAGTGGCTTTCTCTGAGATCGAGAAGCTTCCTGAGGTATGGTGCGACAGCCGCATAACTTCCATGTCTGTGAATGTGCAGTTCATATTCTATCGTAACAGGAAGGGAGATGTGCTTGTCAGAATGATGCACAGCGAGAAGGATGTGCGTATTCCTCTCAAGTCGGATATTTATCCGTTCTACAGATGGGAGGATTTCCGCAGCTATTGTCTTGAACAATGCAGGTAATACAGTTTAGTGATATTGTTTATATGAAGAGATTTATATCTGTCCTGATGGCCTGTATGGCCATATGTGCCATCTGCGATGCCCAGCATCGTGCCGATCGTCAGAACCTTACTGATCCGGCTTCATCGACCTTGATTCTTCTTGGAGATCCTCAGGGATATGTCAAATATGATCTGAATACGCCACTCCTTGATCTGGTGATGTATTGGATAGCTGACAATGCGGAGCATCTGAATATCAAGGCTGCCCTGTGTACAGGTGACCTTGTGGAACAGAATGACAACAATGCTCTCAACAGGAATATGCTTAACCGTACTAGCCGTCAGATGTGGGAGGCAGTGTCGCGTTCCTTTTCAATTATAGACGGCAAGGTGCCGCATCTGCACAGTCCGGGCAACCATGATTACGGATTCCAGCATGCTGAGGATGAGCATACATTCTATCCGGATTATTTTACGGCGGAGAGACAGGGCAGAATCCTGCTGGACCGCCTTGTTGCGGAATATCCGAATCGCGAAGGAAGGGCATCCCTGGAAAATGCAGCGTATGAGTTTGAATTCGAAGGATGGAACAGGAAGATTCTTGTTGTCACAGCGGAGTTCGCACCGTCTGACGGGGCAGTGGAATGGGCAAAGCAGCTTTGTCTTTCCGACAAATATAAAGATCATCATGTAATATATATGACTCATTCATACATGAAATGTCATAAATGTAAGAATGAGGTGACATCTACTGAGAAATACGGTCTGACCCAGCGTCAGGGCAATAATTCCGGTGTTCAGCTGTGGGAGAAGCTTTTCAGTCAGGTTCCGAACATCCGTTTTGTCATCTGCGGACATCATGGTCACAGTCAGGAGAAGACTCCTGAAGGAAAGAGGGATCGTTATGACTGGAGTGTCGGTTGGAGAGTAGACAGGAATGCTGCCGGCAGGAATGTATATCAGATGATGTTCAATGTCCAGACTCTTGGAGGCGGTTATGAAGGCAATGGTGGTGACGGATGGCTGCGCATACTGGAATTCATGCCGGATGGAAAGACCATAAAGGTCCGCACATATTCACCATTCTTCGGCATATCTCCTTTGACCAGACATCTGGCACACAGGACAGATGATTTCGATCAGTTTGATTTTGTAATAGAGTAGGCGTGATGATCCGTTGTTTAAGACATATTGCTGCAGCTGTTCTGCTTGGGATGACCCTGGCAGCATCTGCCAAGACACCTCAGAAGGAATATATCCGGACATATTCTGTCCTTGCAGTGCAGGAAATGTACAGAAGTGGTGTTCCGGCCAGCATTACCTTGGCTCAAGGCATGCTCGAGTCAGGAAACGGACTTTCAGAACTTGCCCTAAAGGGAAATAATCATTTTGGCATAAAATGTCATAGCGGATGGAAGGGCGACAGCATCTATCATGATGATGACAGGAAGGGCGAGTGTTTCAGGAAGTATAAGGATGTGGAACTCTCATATCGTGACCATTCTGACTTCCTTCGCTATAGGGACAGATACAAATTCCTTTTTGATCTGGATGTTACGGATTATAAAGGCTGGGCCAATGGCCTGAAGAAGGCAGGATATGCTACAGATCCGTCTTATCCGAAGAAACTTATCAAGCTGATTGAAGAATATAAGCTTTATGAATATGATGTAAAGCCTTATACTTATGGACAGCAGTCTCTGAAGACTGAACAGCCTTCAAGGCCGGAGAAACCTTCGCGCAAACCGGATCGAAAGGAGCCGGTTACTGCACCTGTCGCACCTCCGAAGTCGCCATATCAGATGGAGCAGCCTAGGAAAGCTACGGAGTCTCAGAGAGAGTATTTCCATTTCCCGGTGTCAAGGGAACTGTATTCCCAGAATGGTGTTCCTTTTGTATACTCGCTTGAGGGTGAGACTTATAAGAGCATTGCGAAAGCTTACGGCCTGTTCTATAAGGAGATTCTAAAGATCAATGATCTCGACAGTGATGAGCCTCTGAGGCCGGGGACTGTAGTGTATCTTCAGGCAAAGAAAAAGAAGGCGGCCAAGGGTATAGAGATGCATTTCATCGACAATGGTGAGTCGCTCAGGGATATTTCACAGAGATATGCTGTGCGTCTTTCTGCAATATATAAGATAAATGGACTCCATCCGGCTTTTGTTGCGAGGAACGGAGACTGTATAAGACTTAGAAAATAGGATATGACAAGGAAGAATCTGGTTTTGATTGTGGCTGCTGTTCTTGCTGTTGCAGGGGCGGTGTGCTGCTTTGTGGCGGGACGTTACTACGTTGACAACAAGAAGTCTAACTTTACAGAAGATTATGTTCTGTATGTGTACGCGAATACGACAGACGTTCAGGTTATGGATTCTTTGAAGGCTAATGCCGGTGTCGTGCGTCCGGGAAGCTTGAAGAGATGTTTCGACAAGATGGATGTGGCAGGCAATATCAAGCCCGGCCGGTATGTCATCTCTACAGAGTCTCCAAGCATATATGTCGCAAGAATGCTTGTCTTCGGCTGGCAGACGCCGCAGAAACTTACACTTTCCGGTACGATGCGCTCTAAGGGCAGTATTGCAAAGAAAATATCCTCTCAGATGATGGTGGACTCTGTGTCAGTCGCCACCGCCTTGAATGATCCTGTCTTTCTTGCCGGTTATGGCTTTACTCCCGAGAATGTGTTTGCGCTCTTCCTTCCGGACACCTATGAGATGTTCTGGACCGCATCTGTGACAGAGATATTCTCTCGTATGAAGAAGGAATATGATGCTTTCTGGAATAGTGATAGGCTGGCTAAGGCAAGAGCCCAGAGACTTACTCCAATGCAGGTTTCTGTACTCGCATCCATCGTCAGCGGTGAGACGTTGAAGTCTTTTGAGTATCCTGTGATTGCCGGGGTATATCTCAACCGTTACCGCAAGGGAATGAAGCTTCAGGCGGATCCTACTGTTGCATTCTGCTATGATTATAAACTGGACCGTATTCTCAAGAAGCATCTGACAGTCGATTCGCCGTACAATACATATAAGTATGCGGGTCTTCCACCTGCTCCTATCAATGTGCCGCCTAAGGCTTGTCTTGATGCAGTGCTTCAGCCTCAGCAGCATAATTATATCTATTTCTGCGCTTCTCCAGCATTTGACGGCACACATCGTTTTGCGGTGTCATACAGCGATCATCTCAAGAACGCACGTGCATTCCAGCGTGAGCTCACCGCTCGCCGTCGTGCCAAGGCTGCAGGAAAATAATCCCCTTCCGGACATAGTTGCAGGGCAGTGGAGTCTCTCGCGGAATACAACCCGCTTGCGCGGGGGTCAACGCTCGATTCATCCACTGCCCTGCAACTATGTCTGCCAGCAATTTGAAATGATTATAAAATTTCTTCAATCATTATTAAAAAAAGAAAAACCTTACATCAGGATTGATTGATCCGGATGAATTATTTCAGAACTTTCATATTTTAGCCGAAAAAAATATGGAGCTGAAAGATTTATTTGAGGGTAACATCTATCATATCTGTACGGATGGTAATTCCTGTCCTGTCTTGATGCGGGAAGATAGTGATTTCATTATTGCAGTGAACTATCTTGCAATATGCGCTTGGAGAACTTCAGTTCAGGTCGTTGCCTACTGTATCATGGCTAACCATTTTCATTTTCTGATTTCGTCTGAGAATCGGGAGAGGACAGCAGCATTCATTGCTATGTTTAAGAGGATGCTTTCAATGTATTTGCAGAAGAAGTATGGTTTGACTAAGGTAATGAAGAATGTCGGCAACGGAATATCTCTTATCGATGATCTCAGGTATCTTCAGAACTGTGTTGCATACATCCTGCGTAATCCGATCTGTGCAAGGATATGCGGTCGTGTAGAGGATTATCCGTGGTCTTCGTATCACTGCTACTTTTCTGATAAAGGAAATAATGGATTCCAGAAGATGATTTCTGATTTGACTGCACGTGAAAGACGACTGTTCCTTAAGAGTGACATCAATCTTTCTGCCTGTCCGTTTCTTGTGGATTCTTCTGGAAATGTCCTCCCGTCATCGTTTGTCAGGGCGGATATTGTGGAGAAACTTTTCAGAAGGTCTGGGAAATCCTTTCTCTTTGCTTTGGGCGTAACCAATGACTCCAGGATGGAATACGACCTCACAGTCAAGCCATTGATAGGGAGTACTGATATGGATCTTGTCTCCGAAGTCGATAAAGTGGTGTCCAGATACTTTCCGGGAAAGACTCTTGCTGAACTAAGTCGCTCTGACACGTGCCGGATAATCAAGCAAGTCTTCTATAACAACAAAACAAGCATCCCTCAGCTGAGCCGTGTTTTGGGCTTGCCGAGGGATATAATCCGGAAGGTTCTCTGTACGTAGTGGCCGTTTTTTGCTCCACCGCGTACATCAAATCGTTGAGATATGCTCTGGGAGGCATTTTCAGTGTACGGGGTGGAGCGAAAAATGACCACCACGTACGCTTTCCTGTTATCAGAATGAGTGATAGTGCGGACCGAAGCGCTCAAAAGCAGCTCTGTCGAGCTCTTCCTGGTGGTCAGGGTGAGCGATGCTGATGAGAAGCTTTGCTCTCTCCTGCATTGATTTTCCGTAGAGGTCAACTGCACCGAACTCAGTCACGACGTAGTGTACGTGAGGTCTTGTCGTCACTACTCCGCCACCTTCGATGATTACAGGCGCAATCTTGCTGCCGCCCTTGTTTGTTGTGGATGGCATTGCAATTATTGCCTTACCCTGAGGGGCGAGTGATGCTCCGTATACGAAGTCGACCTGTCCGCCGACTCCGGAGTAGAATCTTGTTCCGATTGAATCGGCGCAGACCTGGCCTGTGAGGTCGATCTGGACTGCCGAGTTGATGGCGGTCATCTTAGGGTTCTTTGATATGACGAACGGGTCATTGGTGTAGCCGACGTCCATCATTGCCACCATTGGGTTGTCATCGATGAAATCATATACCTTCTGAGAACCCATGAGGAATGTAGATACGAGCTTGCCTTTGTCTGTCACCTTGTTGGAACCGTTGATCACACCCTTTTCCACGAGTTCGAGAACTCCGTCTGCAAACATCTCTGTGTGGACGCCAAGGTTCTTATGGCCACCCAGCTGTGCAAGTACAGCATTAGGAATGGCTCCGATACCCATCTGGAGGCACGCTCCGTCGTCAATGAGTGATGCGCAATGCTTTCCTATGGCGATTTCCACTTCGTTAGGATCGCTGAAATGAGCAGGTTCAAGAGGTTCGTTTCCTTCAACGAATATATCAATCATATCCATAGGAATCATAGCCTGTCCCCAGGCACGAGGTACGTTAGGATTCACTACGGCGATTACTGTCTTTGCGCATTCTATTGCCGCGAGGGTTGCATCAACTGAAGTTCCAAGTGAAACATATCCGTGCTTGTCAGGAGGACATACCTGGATCATTGCTACATCGCAAGGAAGTGCTCCGCATCTGTACAGTTTCTGTGTCTCGCTGAGGAATACAGGAATGTAGTCGGAATATCCGGCCTGTACGCTCTTGCGCACGTTCGCTCCTACAAAGAATGCCTGGTGGAAGAAGACTCCATCGAACTTAGGGTCTGTGTATGGGGCAGGGCCCTCTGTGTGGAGATGGTGGATGCGTACGTCTCGCAGTTCTCCTGCCTCACCTCTGGCACAAAGTGCATCAATAAGTATTCTTGGTGCACTTGCAACGCTGCTCAAGTGTACGTGGTCGCCTGACTTGACAACCTTTACGGCCTCTTCTGCCGAAACGAAATGTATCTCCTTTCTCATAATTATGTGGTTGAGGTTCCAAAGATAGGATTTTTTCTTAATTTTGTTACGCAAAATTGATTACGATGCATACAAGAGAAGAAAAACTGCAGGCTTTCGGCAGGATACTGGATGTCCTCGATGAACTCAGGGAGAAATGTCCATGGGACAGAAAGCAGACAAACGAATCGCTAAGACCTCAGACAATTGAAGAAGTCTATGAGTTGAATGGTGCCATTCTCAACGGAGATGAGAGGGAACTTTCAAAGGAACTCGGAGATGTCCTTCTTCATGTCCTTTTCTATGCGAAGATAGGTGAAGAAAAACAGCATTATGATATAGTCGATGTCATCAATTTCCTTTGTGATAAGCTCATATACCGTCATCCTCATGTGTTCTCAACTGCTGAGGTTGGAGATGCCGAAGATGTCATCAAGCAGTGGGAGATGCTCAAGACCAAGGAGAAGGACGGCAACAAGACCGTGCTTTCAGGTGTGCCTGACGGACTTCCGCCTCTCCTGAAGGCATATCGAATGCAGGACAAGGCGCGTGGTGTCGGCTTCGATTGGGAGAAGAAGGAGGATGTGTGGGACAAGGTGAAGGAGGAAATGGGTGAGTACCAGGCAGAACTTGATGCGATGGCTGCTGCTGCGGATGATGCGGAAAGAAAGGCTGCATATGATCGTGCTGAGGAGGAGCTCGGAGACTTCCTGTTTGCGACTGTAAATGCCGCCCGCTTGTATGGACTCAATCCTGATACGGCCCTGGAGCGTACATGTGCAAAATTCAGGCGTCGTTTCACATATCTCGAGGAGAAGACAATCCGTCAGGGACGCAATCTGAAGGATATGACTCTTGCAGAGATGGATGCAATCTGGGACGAGGGAAAGGCTAAAGGACTATGATGTACGATTGGCAGGAAAGAACGGCGATGCTGGTCGGGGAGGAGATGCTGGAGCGTTTCAGGAACTCGACGGTGGCCGTGATAGGTGTAGGTGGCGTAGGTGGCTATGCCGCAGAAATGATTGTAAGGGCAGGAGTCGGAAACCTTATCATTCTTGACAGCGATGATGTCTCTGTGACAAACAAGAACAGACAGCTTCTGGCCTTGGATTCGACTGTCGGAAGACCTAAATGCGATGTGTTGGCGGAGCGTCTCAAGGATATAAATCCAGAGCTCAATCTCATTGTGATCAAGGAATATCTTGAAGCCGAAAAGGCTGGGGAGGTCCTGGGACAATATTCCATTGATTTTCTTGTGGATGCGATAGATACTCTGTCTCCTAAGCTCCATCTTATCAAATACTGTGTCGATAACGGAATCCCTCTGGTGTCTTCAATGGGTGCCGGTGCGAAATATGATGCAACCAAGGTAAGGATAACGGATGTTTCCAAGTCTTTCAATTGTCCGTTGGCATATATCGTGCGTAAGAGGCTCAGATATATGGGCATAAAGAAGGGGTTCAAGGTTGTCTTTTCAGAGGAACTTCCGGATAAGGACTCTATAGTACCTTGCGAGGACCGCAACAAGAAGTCGCAGGTCGGAACGATATCTTATATTCCGGCAGTCTTTGGCTGCGTGTGTGCTCAGGCCGCAGTGCAGCATCTTCTTTCTGTGGAAGAATCTCATTGAAAGAAATTCCAATCTTTTTGCTAAATTTGCAGTTTGTATCATCAAACATTCATCTGATGGCAATGTATACTGTAAAGGAAGTGACTTCCAGGAGGGATCTCAAACGCTTCATTACCTTTGTTGATGACTTATACAAGGGCTGTGACATGTTTGTGCCACCTCTTCATAAGGGGCAGGAACGCGATCTTATGCATTCTCCATCACTGCAGTACTGCACCAGAAAGATGTGGATAGCTGAGGATGCCGATGGTAAGGTAGTGGGCAGGATATGTGCGATGATCAACCCTCGATATAACGAGAAATATGATAAAAGGCGTGTGCGTTTCGGCTGGTTTGATCTGATCAACGATATCGAAGTTGCGCAATTGCTGATGGGAACGGCAGAATCCTGGGCCAAGGAAAATGGAATGGAAGAAATTCACGGACCGCTTTTCTATAATACGCTTGGCCGTCAGGGAATGCTGATTGAGGGATTTGATAAGCTTCCTCCATTCTCATGTCTCTACAATTATCCGTATTATGTGGAACTTGTAGAACAGCTTGGTTTTGAGAAGGAATGTGATTGGATCCAGTATATGATGCCGGCAGATCAGGGTGTGGATGACAGACTCAAGGCTATTGCCGACAGAATGATGCAGAGATACAATGTCAGAGTAGCTGACTTTGACAAGCTGAAGAAGGATAAGGACACCGTGAAGAAGTTCTTCAAGATGTATAATGCGAGCTTTGACGGTATTGTGCATAATTTCATTCCGTTCACGGACGCAGAAATTGAGGAGGAGTGCAGGCAGATCATGGGACAGCTCAACAGCAAGCTCTGTTGCGTGCTTATGGATGAGGATGATGAGGTGGCGGCGTTCGGTATTGCAACTCCTTGCCTCTCCCGAGCGATGCAGAAGGCAAAGGGACGTATGTTTCCATTCGGATGGTGGCATGTTCTGAAGGCTCTGAGAAACTTTGAGCGTATAGACCTTATGATAGAAGGAGCGGCTCCGAAGTGGCAGAATACTGGCATTTCTGCGGTGTTCCACGGCATTATGGCAGATCAGTTCAAGGAGGCTGGATGCCGTTGGGCCCTTGCGAACCCTCAGATTGAGACTAATACTGCCGTGAATGTGTGGGACCGTTACGAACACGAGTTCTGGCTAAGACGCAGATGTTGGATAAAGAAAATTAAATAGTAACTATATATGGCAGATAATTCACTGTTGGAGAAGGTGTTAGGCCTTCAGGAGAAATACGATGCGCTTCAGAATCAGCTTGCTGATCCGGAAGTGATTTCGGATATGAAGAAATTCGTGCAGCTCAACAAGGAGTACAAGGAGCTTACTCCTATCATTGAGGCTGGAAACGAATTCAAGAAGATCCTTGAGAACTATGAGATGGCGAAAGATATCCTTGCAAATGAGAAGGATGAGGATCTCAGGGAAATGGCGAAAGAGGAAATTGCAGAGATAGAGCCGGTTCTTCCGGAGTGGGAGGAGAAGATCAAGCTTCTTCTCATTCCTGCCGACCCTCAGGACAGCAAGAATGCTATTCTTGAGATTCGTGGCGGTTCAGGCGGTGATGAGGCTGCCATCTTTGCCGGTGACCTTTTCAGAATGTACAGTAAGTTCTGTGAGACCCGTGGCTGGAGACTTGAGGTGACAACTCAGGCGGAAGGTGCGGCAGGTGGTTTCAAGGAAATCGTCTGCAAGGTTTCTGGAGACGGTGTCTATGGTGTCCTCAAGTATGAGTCAGGAGTGCATCGCGTACAGCGTGTCCCTCAGACTGAGACACAGGGCCGTGTTCACACCTCAGCTGCTTCCGTAGCAGTACTTCCTGAGGCAGACGAGTTCGATGTCGAGCTCAATATGAATGATATCCGCAAGGATACCTTCTGCTCATCAGGTCCAGGTGGCCAGTCTGTGAACACTACATATTCTGCAATCCGTCTTACCCATATTCCTTCAGGTCTCGTGGTTCAGTGTCAGGATGAGAAGTCTCAGCTCAAGAACTTCGACAAGGCTCTCGCCGAGCTTCGTACCCGTCTCTATAACATGGAGTACGAGAAGTATCTCGCAGAGATTTCAGCAAAGCGTAAGACCATGGTTGCCGGTGGTGACCGTTCGGCAAAGATCCGTACATACAACTATCCTCAGTCACGTGTGACCGACCACCGTATCAATTACACCATGTACAACCTTCCGGTGTTCATGGACGGTGCAATTCAGGACGTGATCGACCAGCTCCAGATCGCCGAGAACGCAGAGCGTCTCAAGGCAGCGGAGTAGTCTCGGGCAGGAAATTTTACTCGATTGGATCGAGGAGTGGCTGCTTCTCTGTGAAGTAGGCAAGAACGATGTCTGTGTAGGTTTTGGTGACAGGAAGCGTAGGAATCGCTTCGTTATCCAATTCCAGAACATAGGCATCGCTTTCTTTTCTGAGCACCTTTACCTTCTCGATGTTCACAATGTATTTGCGGTTGCATCGTACGAGGCAGCCTTTGAAACTTTCCTCGACAGTCTTGAGGCGGCATCTGAGCATATATTGCTTCAATTCTCCCTTGCTGTCGGTGTACCATACCTTGATGTAGTTGTCGTCTGATTCGATGTAATAGAGACTGTCAAGATTTAAGGACATCTTGAGCGAACCGCTGTTGTCGTAGAGTGTTATCTTCTGCAATGAGCTTTCATGGACGGGTGGCTCATCTGTCACCACGTTTTCGTAGCTCATCAGTCTGATTGTTGTATTCTTGTCGATTATCGAGAAGTACATTCCGGATAGGATGTATGGAATGCCAAGTGCAATCGTACCGTAAAGAAGAGATCTCCCGAATATTTCCATGCCTTTTTCCCCCATGCCTCCAGTTATCTCCATTGTCAGATTGGTGTATATTGCACCTATGGCGACTATTTCTCCGATACACCATAATATATACTCCAGAAAAGACATCTCGAACAGCCTTTTTGACCTATACATGAGGGTTCTGCTGATGACGAGGGTCATTATGGATACAAATACGAATACCAGTGTTCCGGAAAACATGTCGGACTGACCAAGTCCGAACCAGGCTGTGTCTGAAAATGGTATATATATATTCAGGAAGATGATCGCGAACAGCACTGAGAATGTTCCAGTGCAGATAAGCTGGTACTTCCCGAGCAGATATGATGGTAATTTCTTATTCATTTAGTGACAAAAGTAAGATTTTTGCTTCAAACTACAAAAATTCCTATATTTGTAAGAATGCAAAAACTGATAAAGTAGAGATATGAATAGAAGAGTAGTTGTGACTGGAACAGGTGTGATTTCTCCCGTGGGAAACAATGTAGAGAGCTTTTGGAGGAATCTTGTCGATGGATATTGTGGCATTGAGGTCATTGCTGATTTTCCTACAGATGATCTTCCGGTCAAGATTGCAGGCCAGGTGAAGGATTTCGATCCGTCTGACTACGAAATAGAGCCTGCTTTTGCAAGGAAACAGGATAAATTTACGTTATATGCTGTTGCAGCGGCATGGCAGGCTGTAAAGGAATCTGGCCTGAGTGCAGCGGAAGGTGGGAATATTGATCCGTTCAGACTTGGTGTTTATGTTGGATCCGGTATCGGTGGATTCAAGACTCAGGTTCGTGAAACTGAGAAGCTTATGACTGACGGTGCAAAGTGGGTCTCTCCACTGTTCATCCCGACAATGATTGCCAATATTGCAGCAGGAAACATTGCCATAAGGAACAATGCCTGCGGTCCGTGTCTACCTGTAGTTACAGCTTGTGCCACTTCCACTCATGCTATAGGTGAGGCATATCGTGCAATCAGGCACGGCTATGCTGACGCCATTATTGCAGGTGGATCAGAAGCGTGCGTCATGCCTCTCGGAATCGCCGGATTTGCCAATGCGAAGGCATTGTCCCGTTCAGAAGATCCGAAGTATGCTTCGCTTCCGTTCAATAAGAACAGAGGAGGATTCGTGATGTCAGAAGGCTCTGCAGTGCTTGTGCTCGAAGAATATGAGCATGCTGTCCAGAGAGGTGCGACTATTCTCGCCGAGGTTTGCGGATACGGTAATACATGCGATGCATATCATGTTACGGCTCCAAGGCCTGACGGAAAGACTCAGGCGGCAGCGATAAGGATGGCATTGGATGAGGCGGGATATACTTCCGATGACTGTCTTTATATAAATGCCCACGGAACCGGAACTGCTTTGAATGACGTGTCAGAGACTCAGGCATTCAAACTTGTTCTTGGCGAAGACGCATATAGGGCGCACATCAGTTCTACGAAGGGTGCTATGGGACACCTTCTTGGTGCGGCTGGTGCAGCTGAAGCATTGGCTGCGATATTGGCCCTCAGGCATTCCGTAGTTCCGCCTACGATAAATCTGGATGAAAAAGACCCGGAATGTGATCTTGACTATACGCCAAATAAGGCAGTAGAAGCTGAAATTACTATAGCGATTTCAGATTCATTAGGCTTTGGCGGTCACAACAGTTGTGTGGCTTTCAGGAAAGTCTAGCGCCTCTTCCTGATTTTCTTTGTGCTTCTTACAGCCTGCAGTGTCATCTCGTCTACGAGGTTGCTGCGGGCTGCAATTATATTCAGGGCAGCAGAAACGAGAGGGAAGAGCATAGTGAATGAGAATACCATGTCGTGGCGGTATCTCAGAAAGTCAATGCCAAGCCATAGCTGGAATCCAAACATCATCAATGCTGTCAGAATGCATACTCTGGCCTGCAGAATGCGGCTTTTGTAACTGAAAATGGCGCAGACCCCTGCTGTCAGCAGCATTATAAGCATGACCAGATACGGAATCCTCTCGTAATACCTGATCTCGATTTCAGAACCTTCCGGTCCGATTATAGTTGCCAGACGGCTGAAGAACAGCGCTATTGTAAGTGCAGTTGCTGTTCCGATATAGAGTGTCTGTATTCTTTGCCACATATCTTTTTGCATATTCAATGGATGGCAAAAGTAGGAAATTTCGCTCTAAAAAACTATATTTGAACGATTATTGATATCATCTGAATAAACTGAAAACATTATGAGAATAGCAGAATCTGAATTGATTATCAATGGCGACGGATCTGTATTTCACCTGCATCTGCGCCCTGAGGAACTTGCTGATAATGTGATCCTTGTAGGTGATCCTGGAAGGGTCGATATGATAGCAGAGTATTTTGACGAGAAGGAATTCAGGCATCAGTCACGTGAATTCGTCTCAGTTACAGGCAAATATAAGGGCGTAAGAATGACAGCCCTTTCTACAGGAATCGGTACAGACAACATCGATATTGTAATGAACGAGCTCGATGCTCTGGCTAATATCGATTTCAAGACTCGTGAGGTCAAGCCTGAGCATAAGACGCTCAATATTCTCCGAATCGGAACATCAGGTGCCATTCAGCCTGAAATTCCGCTTGGCGCCTTTGTCTTCTCACATATTTCAGTGGGATGTGACGGTCTTCTCAACTGGTATGCAGACAGAGACAAGATTGCAATGGCTGATATAGAAGAAGCATTCAAGAATCATACAGGATGGAATAAGCATCTGCCTGATCCATATTTCGTAAGAGCCGGTCAGGAAATGATTGACAGGTTCAAGGATTATACGATTAAAGGAATGACGATTGCTGCATCGGGATTCTATGGCCCTCAGGGTCGTGTTCTTCGTATGCCGCTGGCAATGCCTGATATGCTTGATACTTTTGAGTCTTTCCGTTTCGGTGAGGAAAAGGTTACCAATTTCGAGATGGAAGGTTCCGCAATTGCAGGAATTGCAGCACACCTTGGACACAATGCCGGTACTGTATGCTGTATCATCGCTCATCGTCATCACAAGGATTCCAATCCGGACTATAAGCCGCAGGTAAGGAAACTCATCGAACTCTGTCTTGACAGACTTGCTGAGTAACATGCTGGTAGATTGTAGATTCCATCTTTTTTTACTATCATTGCGTCCGCAAAATGTAGTGTAATAAAAAGATTAATTGACTATGGAAATCAACAACATTGGAAACAACGCAGGGCTCGTATGGAACGCCCTCAACACAAACGGTAAGATGACTGAGACCAAGCTTAAGAAGGAGACAGGTCTCGCTAGCGCAGATTTCTATGCTGCTATCGGTTGGCTTGCACGTGAGGGTAAGCTCAACATCATCACTGAGACAAGATGCGGTAAGGATTGTGAGTACTTCACTCTTTAATTCATTACCCTAAATAAAGTAAGCGGCTGTCCTTTTCCGGACAGCCGCTTCGCTTATATTGTCTATTGAAAACTGTTACTTCGAAGCCTTGATTGCAGCCTGAGCAGCAGCAAGACGAGCGATAGGAACTCGGAATGGCGAGCAAGATACGTAGTTGAGGCCGTTCAGGTAGCAGAACTCTACTGAAGCAGGATCACCGCCATGCTCACCGCAGATACCGCACTTGAGGTTAGCACGTGTCTCACGACCATCTCTCACAGCATACTGGATAAGCTTACCCACACACTTCTGGTCGATAGTCTTGAATGGGTCACCGTCGAGAATCTTGTTTCCGAGGTAGTCACCCATGAAGGTTCCTACGTCGTCACGTGAGAATCCGAATGTCATCTGAGTAAGGTCATTTGTACCGAATGAGAAGAACTCAGCAGTCTTAGCCATGCGGTCAGCTGTAAGGGCAGCACGCGGGATCTCAATCATTGTACCGAACTTGTAGTCGATAGTGAATCCGAAGTGAGCCTCAACCTCTGCACGGATCTTCTCGCAGATTGCCTTCTGGAAACGAAGCTCGCGCTCAGAGATTGTTACAGGAACCATGATCTCAGGCATTGGGTTGTAGCCCTCCTTCTTGAGCTCAGCAGCTGCAGTGAAGATTGCGCGGAACTGAGTCTCTGAAATCATAGGATATGTGATGTGGAGACGTACACCACGGTGACCCATCATAGGGTTGACTTCGTGGAGTGACTCGCCACGCTTCTCGATTTCACCTACGCTGATGTGGAGCTCCTCAGCAAGCTCGTTCTTCTTGAGCTCAGTCTGTGGTACGAACTCGTGGAGAGGTGGGTCGAGGAGACGGAAGGTAACTGGCTTTGCGTCCATAACCTTCATTGTGCCCTTTACAGCAGCCTTGATGAACGGCTCGAGCTCTGCAAGTGCAGACTTTCTCTCTTCGTCGTTCTTTGCAAGGATCATCTTGCGGAGCTTAGAAAGTGGAGTCTCAGCATTCTGTCCATAGAACATGTGCTCGATACGGAAGAGACCGATACCCTCAGCACCGAAGCTGATAGCACGTGCTGCATCTTCTGGAGTATCTGCGTTTGTGCGTACACCCATTGTGCGGAACTTGTCTACGATAGACATGAACTGCTGGAAGCGTGGGTTGTCTGATGCGTCCATTGTGTCGATTGCAACATCATATACGTGACCCTTTGCACCGTTGATTGAGAGAACGTCACCCTCGCGGTACTCCTTGTCAGAACCCTTGAACTTGATTACCTTGTTCTCAAGGTCGATGTGCATAGCCTCGCAACCTACGATACAGCACTTGCCCCATCCACGTGCTACGAGAGCAGCGTGTGAAGTCATACCACCGCGCTGAGTGAGGATACCTGCGCAAGCACGCATACCCTCTACGTCCTCTGGTGAAGTCTCCTCACGAACGAGGATAGTAGCGATACCCTTCTCAGCAGCCTCCATAGCAGCCTCTGAAGTGAATGCGATAACTCCTACAGCTCCACCTGGAGATGCTGGAAGACCCTGAGCAACAACTGAAGCCTTCTTCTCAGAAGCTGGGTCAAGGATTGGGTGAAGGATCTCGTCGAGCTGAGCTGGAGCGACGCGCATTACAGCTGTCTTCTCGTCGATCATACCCTCCTCGAGCATATCCATTGCCATGTTGAGGGCTGCAAGACCTGTTCTCTTACCTACGCGGCACTGGAGCATCCAAAGCTTACCGTCCTGGATAGTGAACTCGATATCCTGCATATCGCGGAAGTGGTTCTCAAGGTGGAGACGGATGCCGTCGAGCTCTGCGTAAACCTCAGGCATTGAAGTCTCGAGAGATGCGAGGTGCTGGTTGTGTGGGTTCTTTGTTGCCTCGTTGAGAGGGTTTGGAGTACGGATACCTGCTACAACGTCCTCACCCTGAGCGTTGATAAGCCACTCACCGTAGAACTTGTTGTCACCGTTTGCAGGGTTACGTGAGAATGCAACACCTGTTGCAGAGTTGTCACCCATGTTACCGAATACCATTGACTGTACGTTTACAGCTGTACCCCACTCATCTGGAATACCCTCGATACGACGGTATGCGATAGCGCGCTTTCCGTTCCAAGACTTGAACACGCCACCGATAGAACCCCAGAGCTGAGCCTCAGCTGAATCTGGGAACTCTGTTCCGAGAACCTCCTTTACGCGAACCTTGAACTTGTCGCAAAGGTCCTTGAGCTCCTCAGCTGTGATGTCAGTGTCAGAAGCATAACCCTTTGCATGCTTGAGCTCTTCCATCATTCTGTCGAGCTGCTGGCGGATACCCTGGCCATCAGCTGGCTCGATACCCTCTGCCTTCTCCATCACAACGTCAGAATACATCATGATGAGACGACGATATGCGTCATATACGAAACGTGGATTGTTTGTCTTTGCGATCATGCCTGGGATAGTCTCAGAGCAGAGACCGATGTTGAGGATAGTGTCCATCATACCTGGCATTGAACTGCGGGCACCTGAACGGCAAGATACCAGGAGAGGATTCTCCTTGTCACCGAATGTCATGCCCATGATAGCCTCAGTCTTCTTGAGAGCCTCAGCTACCTCAGCCTTGAGTGCGTCGTTGTAACCGCCACCGAGCTCATAGTACTC
>ERZ808026.33-NODE-33-length-22382-cov-3.128940_pt1 | contig 22382 bp, 17 predicted proteins | sample MGYA00380182_ERZ808026 | MGnify/ENA primary metagenome ERZ808026 (study PRJEB31490, sample SAMN06133376) | cow dung metagenome | isolation source: H9 | host: cow | place: China: Chengdu | collected 2015-05 ... | reverse complement strand
GCCTCTGGCCATTCATGGTGTGGTTGTAAAAAAAGACGGGACATTGATTGAGCTGAATATTGGTGAAAACGATGATGATCCGGTGATCGGCGTAACGGATTTGCTGGTGCATTTATCCGGTGAACAGCTGGAGAAAAAGGGAAGCAAGGTAGTAGAAGGGGAAGCGCTGGATTTACTGGTGGGCAATCGCCCGCTGGCTGGCGAGCAGAAAGATGCGGTAAAAGCCTTTCTGCTGAAGCTGCTGAACGAACAGTATGGTATGGAAGAGGATGATTTTATTTCGGCTGAGCTGGAGGTGGTGCCGGCAGGGAAAGCCAGAGATTGCGGTCTGGACCGCAGCATGATTATGGCCTATGGTCATGATGACCGTGTATGTGCTTATGCCGGGCTGGCAGCCTTTTTACACACAGAACAGCAGGAAAAAACCGTTTGCTGCCTGCTGGTTGATAAAGAGGAAATTGGCAGTGTAGGGGCTACGGGGATGAAATCCCGTTTCTTTGAAAATGCGGTGGCAGAGCTGATGGAACTGACAGACGGTTATAGTGATTTAAAACTGCGCAGATGTCTTGCAAAAAGCCGGATGTTATCGACTGATGTCAGTGCGGCTTTTGATCCAACGTATGCCCAGGCATTTGATAAACGGAACTCGGCTTATCTGGGCGGAGGTATGGTTATGAAAAAATTTACCGGCTCCCGGGGGAAATCCGGTGCCAATGATGCCAACGCAGAATATATTGGGGTATTGCGCAATGTGATGGATCAGGCCGGTGTTACCTGGCAGACAGCCGAACTTGGCAAGGTGGATTACGGTGGAGGCGGTACAATTTCGTATATTGCAGCGCTTTATGGTATGGAGGTTATTGACTGCGGTGTTCCGGTGCTGAATATGCATGCACCGTGGGAGATTATCAGTAAAGCTGATTTATATGAGGCAGCAAAAGGGTATCACGCTTTTCTGAATATGCAGTAAAACAATTTCCCACCGAACAGCAAGGAATCTTTTTGTGGATAAGTTGTGAATAACGTGGATAATTCCTGTGCATAAAGTGGATAATTGGTGTGGAAAGACTGTTGTTAAATCGGAACAACAGGTGGATAAGTGTGGATAAAATTGTGGATAAGTCGGAGAAAAGTGGATAAATCCATCACTGCAAAGATAATCGAACAAAAGGTATATCAGAGAAACTGATGTTTATAAATGGAACGACTGTTGTGTGTTAAAACGACATAACAGTCGTTTTGTTTTAAATGAGAAGTGCGTATAAAAGATTTCGGGGAGATTTGATATATCCGCTGGTTTCTGATGATTTTTACTTGCCTATTTTGTAGCGGATTCAGTATAATAGTAAAGATATGAGTAAAATGATAATGGGGGAAGTCTGTTTGAATCTGACAGTATCGAAAAAACGACTGATTGGAACCGCAGTCATGCTGCTGCTTTCTATTGGTCTGGTTATTGTAAATATGGACCTGTTTATCTATTATGGCTGGCTGGACGAGCCAAAACTGAGTTTTGTACTGGCTATGCTGTTAATCGGCTGTTATGTGCAGTCGGTTCGGATTGAAATGCCAAAATGGCTGAATGGTATCTGGATGATTGCTGCATTTTTTATTCTGCCGTATGTGATGGTGTACATCATTGAATATTTTGGCGGGCAGGATGCAGCAGAATTGCCAGAAAATCTGTTCTGGCTTAATTATTTCTGGTGTCAGGTAATTTATCTGTTATTGTTTGCAGTAAGTAATCACTATCGGTTTAGTATGATTGTCGGCTCCGTGTTCTGTTATCTGGTTGGATGTATTAATTATCATCTGCTGCTGTTTCGCGGAAGTCCGTTTCAGCTGACAGATGTGATGTCTGTTGGTACGGCAGCTGATGTAGCAGCTAATTATATCATTACGATGAATTCCATGTTGCTTTTAACCGGAAGTGTGACATTTTTTGCAGTATGCCTGGCCTGTGTGGCAGATTTTCGTGTAAAACGTCGTCACTGGTATGATTTTGCAGGTACACTGGTACTGCTGGTGTATCTGTTTGTGAGTGTCGGCTGTTTCTATGAGGACAAGACATGGGACGAAAACAGTCTGGTTATTAATTTCTGGAATCCTCTGCAGGGTTATGAAGACTATGGGACTTCGTTATCGCTGGCGATGGCAGGAAAGTATCTGCGTCCGGAAAAACCGGAAAATTATTCGGCATCGGCAGCAGAAGCGATTATGATGGCGGCGGCAGAAGCTGATAACAAAGAGGAAGCAGTACAGGATGATAAAGATGGGGATTCGATACCGGCAGCAACTGTGCCGGAAGATGAAGCGGCCGTTAAAGTCGAAACGGTTAAACCAGTGAAAAAACCTAATATTATTGCAATTATGAACGAATCGTATGCAGACTTGCGGATTCACGGCGATTTTCAAACAGCTGTGCCTGTTATGAGTTATTATGATTCACTGCAGGAGAATACCATTAAAGGGAATCTGGCGGTCAGTGTTCTTGGCGGCGGTACATGCAATTCGGAATTTGAGTTTTTAACCGGGCTGACCACTGCGTTTCTGCCAAACGGTGTTATGGCTTATCAGCAGTATATTGGCAATGAAACACCAAGTATGGCAAGTATATTGAAAGATCAGGGCTATAAAGCTATTGCGTTTCATCCCGGAAAGCCGGATAGCTGGAGAAGAAACAGTGTATATCCTTACTTTGGATTTGAAACATTTTTAACAGAAGAAGATATGGCAAATCCGAAATATATGCGTGGTGCCTACGTAACAGACAGCAGCAACTATAAAGAGGTAATTCGTCTCTTCGAAGAAAAAGAGGATGGAGAAAAACTGTTTCTGTTTAATGTAACGATTCAGAATCATGGCGGGTATCAGCTGGACACTGTTGGGATTCCAAAATGGGTATCGCTTATGGGGAAATACGGTAATTTCAGTGAGACAGAGCAGTATCTGTCTCTGATGCAGGCGTCGGACAATGCTCTGAGGGAATTGATCAGTTATTTCAAAAAAGTAGATGAGCCGACGATTATCGTATTTTTTGGTGACCACCAGCCAAGCGTAGAAGGGGATTTTATTGCAGCACTGAAAGGAAAACCTCTGAATGAACTGAATCTGGAAGAAGTGCAGAGCCGTTACGTTGCCCCATTCTTTATCTGGGCAAATTATGATATTGAAGAGGGATATTACGAAAATATCAGTGCCAACTATCTGTCTACTCTGGCTATGAAAACAGCTGGGGTGGAATTACCAGTCTATAATCAGTATCTGAATCAGCTTTATGAAACTGTACCAATGATTAATGCACTGGGTTATGCTGATCATGCCGGCAATTACTATTATCATACCGACGAGACAGAACTGACAGAGGCAATCGAAGAATATAAAATTGTGCAGTATAACTATCTGTTTGGCGGCATGAGCCGTCTGGATGAATATTATATGGTACCACAGGAGGAAACACCATGACAGCAGCTATTTATGCGATCAGCATTAGTGGTCGTCGAGGCGAACTGAAAAAAGAAATTCCAGAGGCAAATATTGTAGAAGGTTTTGGCATTGAAGGGGATGGCCATGGTGGCGACTGGGATCGACAGGTAACCTGCCTGAACTGGGGAAGTGTAGTAAAATCCAATGCGGAACATAATTTGAAAATGGGGCCTGGCGATTTTGCTGAAAATATTTTAATTGAGAATATGGACGAAATGAATCTGCAGCCGGGTGATCAGTTCCAACTGGGGGAAAGTGCAGTACTGGAAGTGAGCCAGATTGGCAAACCAGACCATCCGAGTGTGGTTACCCGCACTTTCGGTGTAAGTCTGCTGCCTTATGAAGGTCTGTTCTGCAAAGTTATTAAAGGCGGAATGATCTGCAAAGGCGACCGAGTAATCCGTTTGTAACAAATTCCTGGAAGGAGTATGAACATGGTTATGTCTGTTGTGGGAATGCTGGTTATTGCAGCACCGCTGGCAGTAGGTGCCGCCATTTTGATTGGACTATATATTGCGATGCACAAAGGATAAAATATTTCCGGTAACGGAATCGGTTGTAACAAAAAACAACATGAAAAAGAAAAACTAAAAGGCAAAATAAAAACCGCGAATCACGGCTGATTATCAGCCAGTGATTCGCGGTTTTATTTTAGGTATATATACGAAGTTAGTTTTGAACAGTCAAATTGTTAGAGCGGGCTACTTCGGTATTCTGCTCTGTACAGATAACGGAGTAACTGTAGGATTTGCCTGCTTCAGCAGTAGTATCTGTGTAGTAGGTGCCGTTGATGATGGTATCTTTCCCAATCTGCGCGCCGTCACGGAACACGTAATACTGATAACTGCCGTTTCCAGGTGCGTTCCAGGTTAAGGTAACCGCCCCGTTACTGCTGCTGCCGTTCAGCGAGATTCCGCTGGCTGGAGCCTGTGGCTTTGTATCAGCCGGTGTGTCGGAAGGCTGCTGTTCCGGCTGCTGAGAACTGCTTGACTGTGCTGCAAAGGACATAATACCGGATGCGCCAAGCTGCTGACTTGACAGTTCATCAATGGCAACAATGCGGTAATAATTATTTGTACCGCCGATTGGAGAACCATCTACATAACTGGTCGCAGAAGATGCGTCAATTAATTCACCGTCACTGAAATCTGCAGAGGTAGCACGATGAATCATATATACTACCTGATCGCCGGAAGCAGGTGTCCACTGCAGTTCCACACTTTGCAGTGTGCCGTTTGCATTGTAACGGCCGTTACCGGATAAGGTGATATTAGCAGCAGCGTTACCAGAATGCACTTCACATTCAGTAGTTAGTTCCAGAGCTGCATCGGCAGGAACCATACCATTTATCGGTACCCATGGCTGTTTACGAACCAGCGCAACTTTTGTTTCTGCCGGACCAGGGCATCCTGCACTCAGTTTCTGACCGGATGCCGGGCAGACAGAAGTTTCTACCCATACATCCGAATAGGATTTTGGAACGTGTTTTGCATTAAACATTTCGTTTGCGGTATATTCCGGAGGTGTCAGACTGCCTGCCAGCATACCGGATTTGGTATCAATCGTAACAGTTGTGATACCAGATGGTGTTTTGAAGTTTTCAGCAGGGAGACCCTGATGAATGGTATTCATAACTTTGCTGAAAATTGGTGCGGACAGAGTACCCCCGAAGGCGTTGTTACCCAGTTTTTTCGGGGTGTCATAACCAATCCATACAACCCCTACGTAATGTTTGGTATAACCGGCAAACCATGCGTCTTTGTTATCAGAGGTTGTACCGGTTTTACCGGCTGTCTGATGACCGTTGACTTTTGCACGAGAACCGGTACCGCTGGTTGCGGCATCGGTCAGACAGCTTGTCAGCAGATACGCACTCTGTTCACTCATTACAGCTTTTTTGTCAGCTTTGTGTTCCCACAGAACTTTGCCGTTCTGATCTGTAATTTTTGTAATCGCATAAGGTTCAATGTAAACCCCGTTGTTGGCAAAGGTGCCGTATGCCCCTGCCATTTCCAGAGGGGATGCCCCTGTTGTTAAACCGCCCAGTGCAGTAGACAGGTTGCGGTCATTATTGGTCATTTTGGAGAAGCCGAGTTCTTTTGCGAATTTGTAACATTCATCGATACCGGTCATTTCCATAGTTTTAACGGCTACAACGTTCAGGGAGGATACAATCCCTTTACGAATGGTTGTCAGCCCGCTGTAGGTGCGATTGCTGTTCTGGAATACATGACCGTTATAATCTTTAGGATAGTCATCCACAACAGTACCTGGGCCATATCCCGCCTCAAATGCCGGTGCATAAACAGCAATTGGTTTGAAAGAGGAACCAGGCTGACGATAAGACTGGGTTGCACGGTTCAGTTCGCGTGCAGCTTCCTGATGACGTCCACCCATAATCCCGCGAATTTCGCCGGTTTTCGGATCGGTAACAACCATGGCAGCCTGAATACTTGCATTCGGGAAGTTGGAATCATCGTTGAAAACCTGTTCCATACGGTTCTGTACAGCCGGATCCATTGTAGTATGAATAATGTAGCCGCCGGTATACAGTGCCATTGCATTATCTTCCAGTTCCAGTGCAACCAGTGCTTCTTCAATAACATGGTTAATATAGGACTGGTAAGGTGTTTTTCCGTTATTTTCTTTTGCAGTAACACGTACATCCGATAACTGGATTTCGGTTGCTTTATACTGTTCTGCTTCATCTTTTGTAATGAACTCACATTCCGCCATCTGATCCAGTACCAGATTACGGCGTTTCAGAGCATTTTCAGGGAATCCGATCGGAGACCATTTGGACGGGTTCTGGATACAGCCTGCCAGCATGGCTGCTTCTGGAACAGTCAGTTCACTGGCGTGTTTGGCGAAGAAATATTCCGCTGCAGCTTCAATCCCGTATGCGCCGCCGCCAAAGTAGGCACGATTCAGATAATGCGTCAGAATTTCATCTTTGCTGTATTCTTTTTCAACTTTTAATGACAGCATGGCTTCTTTCAGTTTTCTGGTGTAGGATTTTTCAGTACGATCCAGAAATACCAGCCCTGTCAGCTGCTGGGTGATGGTACTGCCGCCCTGAACAATGCCGCCGGCTTTGATATTAGCAATCATAGCGCCGCCAATACGAATCGGGTCTACCCCGTTATGCTTGTAAAAACGCTGGTCTTCGATAGCTACCAGTGCATTTCTTGCATTTGGGGAGATTTCATCGAAATCCACCGGCACACGGTTTTCACCGGCGTGCAGATTCCCGACGGAATTACCGTCTTTGTCGAGAATGGTACTGGTTACCGCATAGCTGTCCAGATCAATGCTGTTTAAATCCGGGGTATCTTTTGCAATGCTGAGGCAAACGCCTGCTGCAACACCGCAGCCGATAATACCGCAGACCACAATCACTGCCAGCAGAATTCGGAACCAGTGAATTTTATATCTGGTTTTTGTTTTTCTTTTTGGAGATGCCTGTTCGCTTCTCTTGTTATCAGTCATAAAAAGACCTCCTTTAATCAATCTATTATATCATACAAGTAGATAATAGGCAAAAGTTTTAGCTAAATTCTGGTGTATAGTGCCAATGTTGACGGGCATACTAGAAGAAAAAGGAGGATGCTATGAAAAAACTCATTTTGCATAAGCCTCTGCAGAAGCTATTATCTTTATCCGCTGCAGATACCTCTGCGAATTCTTCAGATTCTATGATTGTTTCAGAGCAGAAGATTCCTGTTTCCGGTCTGCTCTCGCAGGATATGGAATGGGTAAAACAGTACTATAGCTGCTGCAGTGATTTAATTTATCGGCATATTACGGTTGGCGACAGTGAAAAACGCAGGGCTGCTGTTTTTTATTTTGATGGCATGACGGACAGCAGCGTGGTTCATGATAATATTCTGCAGCCTCTTTTACTAGACGCTGAATTTACGGAAAATGATGCAGAATCCGGAAGCGATTTTCAAAATTATTTTTCTTTTTTTAAGAATCGGCTCCTGCCTGCCGGAGAAATTACGATTATTGATAACCTGGAACAGGGCTGTTTCTCTATGATGAATGGAGATGTTTTGCTTTTAGTCGATGGCTGTCAGCAGGCATTAATAGTTGATGCAAAAGGATTTCCGCAGAGGCCGGTAAGTCGGGCAGAGAACGAAGCTGTATTGCGTGGACCGCAGGAGGCGTTTACCGAAGCTATGCGTGTTAATACCGCGCTGATTCGACGGCATCTGCGGACCAGTCAGTTAAAACTGGAAGAAAAAACGCTGGGGAAATATACTCGCACGCAGGTCGCAGTTGTATATCTAAAAGGCGTTGCAAATGAAAATATTGTTGCAGAAGTGCATCGTCGTTTAGATGGTTTAAAAAATGTAGACAGTATCTTAGACAGCAGCTGTATTGAACAGTATATTGAAGATAGTCCCTTATCGGTATTTCCGCAGATGCAATATACAGAGAGGCCGGATAAAGTAGCGGCTTCTCTGCTGGAGGGACGTGTTGCACTGGTAGTGGATGGCTCTCCTAATGTGATTTTACTGCCTCTGCTGTTTGTGCAGCTGCTGCAGTCGCCTGAAGATTACTATACCAGAATGATACCGGGGACGTTTATGCGGTGGATTCGGTATATGGGCGTACTGATAGCAATTTTATTTCCGTCTTTATATGTAGCAATTACCTCGTATCACCCTGAGATTCTTCCGTTAAATCTTTTGCTCAGCATTGCAGCAGCCAGAGAAGGTATTCCATTTCCGGCATTTATAGAAGCACTGATTATGGAGCTGTGTTTTGAACTTCTACGAGAGGCCAGTATTCGTCTTCCAGGTGCTATTGGCAATACGATCGGAATTGTAGGAGCGCTGGTTATCGGGGATGCAGCGGTCAGTGCACATTTGGTTGCTCCGCAAATGGTAATTGTTGTGGCGATTACGGCCATTGGATCTTTTGCTGTACCATCGATGGAAGCTTCTTATCCAATCCGTCTTTTGCGGTTTCCGTTAATGCTTCTTGCAGCAGCGTTTGGCCTGTATGGTGTGGCTCTGGGTGTTATGGGGATTTTAATTCATCTGTTACAGTTGCGTTCTTTCGGGTTTCCCTATCTGGAACCTCTGGCTCCATTGAAAGGCCGGGAATTGCAGGATGTGCTGATGCGCGCTCCGCGCTGGCAGATGATGGTGAAACCTCAGTTTCAAGGCAACACATTGCAAACGGAAAATGTTTTTCAAAAACGATTCTGGGAACGAAGGAATCCGCCATTAAAACATAAGGGAGATGACAGCCGTGGGAAGCAGTAAACAGATATCGGGTGGTGAAGTGATACAAATTATTCTGTTATTACAACAAGGCGGTCTTTTCTGGATGTTGCCAGTGATGCTGATTCATACCAATGGAACAGCTGGTTTAGTTTCCTGTATACCTGGGCTGGCAGCAGGGATTTTAATCCTTCTTGTTTGTACATTCTGGCGAAAACATTGTGAGGAACTGACATTTCCGCAGTCATTAGAGAAACTGCTGGGAAAGCCAATCGGGAAAATGGCGGGAACTTTGTTTGTCTGTTTGTACTTACTGTTTGCATTGGTATGTCTGGGGTGTTTTATTGAAGTATTACATACACAGCTTTTACCCGAAACACCTCGTGCGCTTCTTTTGCTTCCTGTATTTATACTGGCAGGCTGGCTTTCCAGGAACGGGCTGGAGGATATTGCACGAATGACTCCGTTTGCTGTTCTTGCGTATATTTTGCTCATAGCACTGGTGTTTACAGGAGCTATCGGCAGTTTTATGCCGGAGCAGCTGCTACCATTACAGAAAAACGGAGATTTTTTACAACCAATGTTGTATGGAATATTTTCATATAGCAGCTTTCTGGTGCTGTTTATGGTGTATCCTTCTATACGACAGTCAGAAAATTGTTTTAACAAGATGGTGCTGGCAGCGGCTGGGTCAGCTGCGGTATTTTTCTTATTGACATTACTGGCTCTGGGTGTATTTGGGCAGCAAAGTATGGGAGGTCTTGTATGGCTGCCGCTGGAATTGGCGCGCATGATTCAGGTCAGTTCGTTTCTGGAGCGGACAGAAGCGCTTGTTACGGTATTCTGGATACCAACCGTGCTGGTAACTGGCAGCTTGTTTTTATGGGCAGCATCTGAGAGTCTGCATCAGCTTCTAGATAAAAAGAAAAACTGGTGGCTTCACTGGATAATGGTTTTATTAACAGCTATGATTTGTATAAAGCTGAACCGTTTAGTCTGGCTGTTTCGTCTGGAACAGTTTGCGGCACCAATTGTAGCAGTGCTGCTTCCTGTGCTGCTGACTTTAATTTTTGCCGGGACCGTATTGTATCTCCGAAGAAAGGAGGTGGACCGTCTGTGAAACCATTGGTTTTAGGGGGGAAGCTGCTTCCGTTTATAGTTCTTGTTCTGTTGTTCTGTAATGGCTGCTGGGATAAAAAAGAATTTAATCAGCTTGCTATTGCGCAGACCGTTGCGATTGATTATACAGATGGTCAATATGAACTGACCATTCAGCTGGTGATGCCGACTGCTTCGGATGCTGACATTTCCAGCGACAGTATGTGGATTGTTCAAGGGACGGGGGAATCGGTTGCAGATGCACTGGCGGAGATTTCGCGCAGTGCACCGCGGGAATTATATCTGGATCATCTGGATATCGTACTTCTGGGGGAAGGTCTGCTGCAGCATGATGTACGCCAGGGTCTGGAATATCTGATACAGGAGGATGTACTGCGTCGCCGCACCAGTCTGCTTGCGGTGCAGGGCAAAGCTGGCGAGTTACTTCAAATAAAACAGGAACTGGCGGATGTCGATATTTATTATCTGAGAAACCTGCTGCGCGATCAGAGGCAGTGGGTTAAGGGCGGAGATACAATGATTAATGATTATTATCTGGCTATGGATGGTTCGATAAGCGAAGGATTAGTAATTCCGCGAATTCACGCGAAAGAAGGGAAAGCATTATATCTGGATGGAGCAGCGATTCTTTATGAAGACAAGTTATTATGCTGGATGGAGCAGCATTGGCTGGAAAGTTACCGCTGGGTGACTGGCGGCGCAGAAATCTGCACACTTCCGGAGTCTGACTCGCATGGAGACGTTACAGTGGAATTGAGAAAAAAACGATGCCGGTGGGAATTGATTTCGGACAATCCGTTAAAAATAAAGGCGACACTGCAGGGAACACTGTTGATAACAGAAAACAGTGCAGATGCGGAACAACGTACGATAGCCGAACGGGATACATTTCAAATGAAGATACAGCAGGAAGTCCACAAATTACAGAAAGCAAAAGTAAAACGTGATTTTTCCAGAATGCAGGATGTATCATGTGATGTTTTCCGGCTTGGGCGCTGGCTGCATGCATGGTACCCGAGTCTAATCCGCAGTGAAGAATGGCCGTATCAGTTTGGTGCGATAGAAATTGAGATAGATATGGAAACCTCTATAGAATCCGAGGTATGAAATTGCGGAATCTGTCATATATCTGATAATAGATTATGGATTCTGGGGGTATCGTATGAAAGAACAAAAGAGACGATTCTGGAGTGCAGTTTTACTGGTTCTGTTGATGTCCGTGAGTACAGGCTGTGACAGAGCCAGTGAAACGCTGTCGGAATGGAAGCAGGATTTTAAACAGGATGTGGCGATGGATGATAGGGCAAATACATCGGAAAATCGTCTGGAGGTGCCGAATCCAGATGATATCACAATTGAAGAAACGTATGAACCGGTGCAGACGATTGGTACTCCTGTTTCAGAGGTGACGGTAAGTCTTTATTTTGCTGATGCTGCTCAGAAGCAGCTGGTAAAAACGGAAAAACGAATTCCCAAGGTGGAGGGGATGGCTCGTGCAACGGTAGAAACACTGCTGGAGGGTCCGGAAGAAGCCAGTGGATTAGTGGCAGCAATACCAGGCGGTACACAGCTTCTGGATATTAATGTGAAACCGGATGAAAAACGATGTGTTGTGGATTTTAGCCAGGAATTACGAAATGAGCTTGCAAAAACAGACAGCAGCGAGCAATTAGCGATTTATTCTATTGCCAATACACTTTGTCAGTTTGATACGATTGAGGAAGTAGAATTTCGTATTGAAGGGCAGACGGTTACGACACTGGCAGGTGGTGCTGATTTAAGCAAAGCCGTTACAGCCAATGCCGATATTGTACGATAAACAGATTTTCCTGCCGCTCAGGCAGGATTTTTTTTATTTGTATGCGAATCAAAAAGCAGTGTGTTTTTCTATTGTCCAGAAAGCAGGGACGATAGCGGATAGAAGAGTTTATACAGGAATGGATGTTGATTAATGAGAAGACTATTTCGCTGGATTAAGCGATGGATACAAAGACTGATTCTGCTGACGCTGCTGGTTATTGCGGCAGCTGGCGGATATTTACTGCATGAGGGATATCAGATGTATGAGGAGGCGCTGGTGGAAACGCCAGTTCAGCAGGTGATAGAGAGCATACAGGCCAAGCCGTCATATACTCCTCTGGAACAGATTCCGCTGTTATATCAGAATGCGGTAGTTGCAGCAGAGGATCATCGTTTTTATAAACATAATGGACTGGATTATATTGCAATTGGCCGTGCGATGTATCGCAATGTAAAAGCGGGAGAATTGAATGAAGGCGGCAGCACCATTACACAGCAGCTGGCTAAAAATCAGTTTTTTACGCAGAAAAAGCAGCTGACCAGAAAGGTAGCAGAAATCTTTATGGTGCGAGAAATCGAAAAACTGTATGAAAAAGAGGAAATTCTGGAGCTGTACATGAACAGCGTTTATTATGGCGATGGTTACTATTGCATAGCCGATGCCAGTATGGGCTATTTTGGCAAGCATCCATGGCAGATGAGTGCATACGAATGTACGCTGTTAGCGGGGATTCCTAATGCCCCTTCTGTATATGCTCCGACTGTAAATCCGGAACTGGCTGCACAGCGGCAGCAGCAGGTAATTTCGGATATGGTACGCTGGGGATATTTAACAGAAAATGAAGCAGCTCAAATTGCATTGTAAGAGGACGGGCTGAATTTTCTGTAAGGCAGTCATTGTGCCGATAAAACAATCATATACTGCATAATAAAATACGCCGTTCCATGTGGACGTGGGAGGTACATTATGCAGGAATATATTGAAAAACGTGTATTAGAAATCTGTGAGTATATTATACAAAACGGAGCAACTGTCCGTCAGGCGGCTGCACAGTTCGGAGTAAGTAAATCCACGGTACACAAGGATTTAACAGAACGGCTTCCGGAACTGAACAAAGAACGGTATGAACTGGTGAAAGTTATACTGGAAAATAATAAGGCGGAGCGGCATCTGCGAGGTGGGGAGGCAACACGGCAGAAATATGCCTACCAGGCGAAGTTATGGCCAAAAAATGAGAAAAAGCGAAATTTTGAGGGAAATATCTCTTGTATTCAAAAGAAAAACATACTAAAATAGTAATGTTAAAGAGTTATTCATATAAAATTTGCATGCGAGATAATTAACAGATAATAGAATGAATATAGATAAAGAATAAAGAGGAGCGAGAAACTATGTGCTTTTTTTTAAAAGGAGAAGACATCGCAGTTGACCTGGGAACAGCCAGTGTACTGGTTTATGTAAATAAAGAAGGCATTGTGCTGAATGAGCCATCGGTAGTTGCAATTGATAACAACACAAATCGTGTAATTGCAGTCGGGACAGAAGCACGTGAGATGCTGGGTCGTACTCCTGGCAATATCGTTGCAATCCGCCCGCTGCGTGACGGTGTAATTGCAGAATATGATGTAACAGAAAAAATGTTAAAATACTTCATCAGTAAGGCAAGCAAAAAGAAATCTTTTGTGAAACCTCGTGTAATGGTTTGCATTCCATCTGGTGTTACCAGTGTAGAAGAACGTGCCGTAAAACAGGCGGCACTGGCAGCCGGTGCAAAAGAGGCGTATCTGATTGAGGAACCGGTTGCAGCTGCGCTGGGTGCAGGGATTGATATTGCGGAACCAAACGGCAGTATGGTTGTTGATATTGGCGGCGGTACTACTGATATTGCAGTAATGTCTCTGGGCGGTGTTGTATGCAGCAAATCTATTCGCGTTGGCGGCGATAAATTTGATGATGCCATTGTACGTTATATTCGTCGGTATCATAATCTGGTAATCGGGGAACGTTCTGCAGAAGAAGTGAAAAAAGATATCGGCAGTGCGTATCCATCGCTGCGTGCAGGTGAAACAGCAGAACTGAAAGGCCGTGATTTAATCAGCGGTCTGCCAAAAACAGTGACAATCACAGCAGAAGAAGTAAACGAAGCGATTGCAGAACAGATTGAAGACATCATTGCAGCCGTAAAAGAAGTTCTGGAAAAAACTCCGCCAGAACTGGCAAGTGATATTATGAATCGCGGTATTGTAATGACTGGCGGCGGTTCTTTATTACATGGTATGGATATTCTGGTATCGGAACGTACCGGTCTGCCTACCTATATTCCGGATGATGCGATTTCCTGCGTGGCAATCGGTACCGGTCTGGCACTGCAGAACATCGATGTGCTGAGAGGTTCTGAAAAGAAAGAAATTCTGTAATAGTCGGACAGGCTGACTATCTGGTTATAAAAACAAAATAGAAAAGTATAAGCTGCTTTCAGTGGAAAATGCGCAAAATAGCGTGGTTCTACCGAAAGCAGTTTTTTTGTTGTGGAGATTTTCAGGGAACGTATTTAGCAGACATAAATTTGTCCGGAAACGGGAAAAGACCGCCTGGGCGGAGGCGGTCTTTTCGTTCAAAAGAAAAGGTAAAAATGTTGGAGGGAACAATGAAACACAAAAAAGATGTGAATCATGTTCTTCGATTTATATTATACAATAAATTTTTTCGGTATATGTCAACAAATAGTTACAATAACATTAAGAAATTTTGAAAAAGATGTGGAGATGTCTGTTTTTTAGAGAAACCATGACAAATGTTCCTGAATAATCGGTGAAGGGTTCAGCAGATACACGTTGAAAATGAAAACAGAATCCAAATAATGGAGGAGAGTTATGAGAAAAGGAATATGGGTTATTCTGTTGGGTGTGCTGCTGGCGGCAGGTATACTTAGTGACAGTTATCCGAAAAGCTGGCAGAGTGATTCTGTAAATATGTCAGTTCAGGTAACAGCACCGTTTCAACCTCAATATACGCCGAATAAAAATGCACAAAGCAGTGTCAATCTGGCAGCAGAACTATGTGGATTGTCACAGTTTCAGAAACAATACGGAACTACCGGAAACAAGCAGCGTATTGCCTTGATTGACAGCGGAATTGATCTGGGTCATGTGGTATTTCAGACGGAAGAGAACGAACAGCCTAAGGTCGTTATTTATCGTGATTATACAGAAGAAGGACGGCTGGAAACGCAGGCTGCAGAACGGTACCGGAATATGCTGTCTGCTGGAGGAAGCGTTTATCGGATTGGCAATATTCCCAATGATGTTGAAACATATCGGTTGGCATTTCTGGATTTAAATACGGTGCAGCCTAGATTTCTTACAGGAAAAAACGAAGAGATGGCAGTTCTTGTAACAGCCAGAAACAGTAGCGGATATAACTGTGTATATCTGGACACGAATCGAAATTGCGATTTCACTGATGATACCCCGTTATATCTGTATGAGATACAACAGCAGCATTTAACACTGCCGGCTGATGGTGGTAAGCTGAACCTGGCTTTAACTTCTATCAGCAGTGATGGACGATATCTGCAGTTTACCGCGGATACGCTTGGACATGGAACTTTTCTGGCAGGGCTAATGGCTGGAAGCGGAACAGATTATCGTGGGCTTGCACCGCGGGCACAGCTTTGTATTTATAAAATTTTTAATCGTGACGGGGAAGCATTGCAGCAAAATCTGGCTAAGGCAATTCGGCAGGCAATTGGGGATGAAGTAGACTGTATTAACTTAAGTTTGAGTATTCCGCATCATGATCTGATGTGCAAAGAACTTCAGGAATCCTTGCAGCAGGCAGAAGCAGCTGATATTCCGGTAATAGCAGCTGCAGGAAATTACGGCCCTGGTAAAAATACAGTTACATGGCCGGCAAGAGCAGATAGTGTTGTGGCTGTCGGCAGTTATAGCTATCCGGAACAGTACAGGCTGGACAGAGGAGTTTTTCTGAATAAAGCATTTATAGCAGATTACAGTGGCAGAGGCATTCCAGGAAAAACGGAAGGACCGCTGCTTGTAGCACCATCTGGCATAATTGCTACGGTGCCGGGGTGGTATGGCGAAAACTATATGTATGATTACGGCACCAGCATTTCTGCTGCAATTGTCACGGCTGCGCTTTGCCATATACAGGAGGCGGCAGACCAGAATAAACTTTCTTTTTCAGTTGAGCAGCAGAAAAATCTGCTAAGCATCTGGGCGAAAGATACTGGCTTTGCAGCATCGGAACAGGGTTACGGAACACTGCACATGGGAGTATTCCCGCAAAGCTGCAAACAGATTCTGTCACGTTCTGGCCTGAAGGAAGAACAGATTATATATACAAAAGAGGACAATCTGTGCTGGAAAGCAACGGTGCCGCAGGGGCAAAGCAAATCGTGGTATGTCAAGGTCCCGTATGGCTGTACGGAAATCACTGCTGTTTTGCAGATAAAACAGCAGATACAGCAGAATTCTTTCGAACATCCAGTAGCTATGGGACGCTGTTATGCCAGCCTGTACAGTCCGGATGGGGTTCTGATGGATCAGACATCCTATCTGGGTGCATCCTATAGTGAACCATTTGTTGCAAGCGGTTCAGTCGGGGCTATTCTGCCGCGTGCTGGAATATGGGAAATCGTTGTGACGTCTGCGGATAATTTAAGTCAGTATAATCACTTGGAAAGCCGTGCAGATTTAAAAGTGGAATTAAAATAAAACGTATACCGGCACGTAATCTGTGTCGGTATACGTTTTTAACAGCTGTTATACAATGTTTACATTGCAGTAGATTTCATAACCGCCGCAGAGGCTTTTACAGGTAAATCCGTTCTGCATGAGAATGCGGCAGGCAATGTAGCTTCGCAGACCTGCCAGACAGGTTACATACACTGGTTTGGATTTATCCAGCTTGTCCAGATTATCACGCAGACTGTCTAACGGAATGTTGATGAAATCCGGAATGTGGCTTTTACCGTACTCTTTTACGGTACGAACATCCAGCAGAGTAACTTCTTCAGGATTTAAAGATGCAATATCGTGATAGTGGAAAATATCCACTTTGTTTGTCAGGATATTTTCTGCTGCCAGACCTGCAATATTTACAGGATCTTTTGCAGAAGAGAATGGCGGAGCATAGCTCAGCTCCAGATGTACTAAATCAAACATAGTCATATTGCCGCGCATCGCGGTTGCCAGCACATCGCAGCGTTTGTCTACCCCGTCTTTGCCGATAAGCTGAGCACCTAAAATGCGGCCGGTATCTTTTGTGAACAGTACTTTCATACTGATTTCACAGGCATTTGGATAGTAGGTTGCATGAGATGGAGGGAAGACATATACTTTTTCATAATCAAAACCTGCCGCTTTTGCAGCTGCTTCCGTTAAACCGGTACCGGCAGCAGTCATGTCAAAGCATTTTAAAATAGCAGTGCCCTGTGTGCCTTTGTAAATGCTGTCGATTCCAGCCAGATTGTCGGCAACAATGCGTCCCTGACGGTTAGCAGGCCCGGCCAGTGGAATATGTGCCTTTAAGCCGCTTACAAAGTGTGTTACTTCGATAGCATCGCCCAGAGCATAGATATCTTCATTGCTGGTACGCAGATGCTCATCGACTTTAATACAGCCGTTTTCGGCCACATCCAGCCCTGCATTACGAGCCAGATCGCTTTCTGGTGTAACACCGATTGCAAGAATCAGCATATCTGCACAGAAAGTCTGACCGTCAGAATTTTTTACACAAATAGTACTGCCCTGCTGTTCTACCGAGGTGACAGTCTGGTTGAAATAAACCTGTACCCCCTGTTTTTTTAATTCTTTATGAATCAGACAGGCCATATCGTAATCCAGTGTATTACGTAATACCTGATTCGAACGCTGCAGCAGTGTTACATCCATACCGGTGCGACGCAGGTTTTCTACCATTTCCAGACCAATATAGCCACCGCCGATAACAATAGCAGATCTGCATTCTTTTGCGGTGATGTAATCTTTAATTTTATAAGTATCCGGAATGTTGCGCAGTTTGAAAATACGATCACTTTCTGCAGGCACGTAAGATGGGCGAATTGGCTCTGCCCCAGGTGACAGTACCAGTTTGTCATAGCTTTCATCATAACTTTCACCGGTGCGCAGATTTTTTACGGTTACTGTTTTTTTCTCAGGATTGATTGCAACTGCTTCAGATAATACCCGTACTTCTACACGGAAGCGTGCATCAAAACTTTTTGGAGTCTGTAATACCAGATATTCTTTTTTGGTGATAACATCACCGATATAGTAAGGCAGGCCGCAGTTGGCGAAAGAGATGTACTCGCCGCGTTCCAGAATAATAATTTCAGCCTGTTCGTCCAGACGACGCAGTCGTGCAGCGACGGAAGCTCCGCCGGCGACCCCGCCGATGATTAATGTTTTCATATAAAAACCCCCATTCATGTTCTGTGTGGTAAAATAGTGTCATAGCTATTAAAATAATTCTATCAAAATTACAGGAAAAAGCAATTGCGAAAAAGACAACCGGCAAAATATATGATATAATAATCGTTAGGTGAAAAAATTTTTAGGAGGAATTTATTATGGCATTAGTAACAACAACTGAAATGTTTAAAAAAGCCTACGAAGGCGGTTATGCAGTAGGCGCATTCAACGTAAATAATATGGAACTGATTCAGGGTATCACAGAAGCAGCAGGGGAACTGAATTCTCCACTGATTCTGCAGGTATCTGCAGGTGCAAGAAAATATGCAAATCACAACTACCTGGTAAAACTGGTAGAAGCGGCTATGCTGGAACAGAGCCATATTCCAATTGCACTGCACTTAGACCACGGTGCCGATTTCGAAATCTGTAAAGCATGTATCGATGGCGGCTTTACTTCCGTTATGATTGACGGCTCTCATCATTCTTTTGAAGACAACATCGCTGTAACCAGAAAAGTAGTAGAATATGCACATGCTCACGGTGTAGTGGTAGAAGGGGAACTGGGTCAGCTGGCAGGTATCGAAGACGATGTAAACGTTAGCGCAGAAGATGCAAAATACACTCAGCCGGAACAGGTAGAAGAATTCGTAGCACGTACAGGGGTTGACTCTCTGGCAATTGCAATCGGTACCAGCCATGGTGCATTCAAATTTAAACCAGGTCAGAAACCAATGCTGCGTTTCGATATTCTGGAAGAAATCGAACGTCGTCTGCCAAACTTCCCAATCGTTCTGCACGGTGCATCCAGCGTATCTCAGGAATATGTAAAAACTATTCAGGCTAATGGCGGCAATCTGGCAGATGCAATTGGTATTCCAGAAGATATGCTGCGTCAGGCTGCAAAAAGTGCTGTTTGCAAAATCAACATTGACTCCGACCTGCGTCTGGCTATGACAGCTGGTGTACGTGAAACTTTATTTGCGAAACCGGAAGCATTTGACCCACGTGAATATCTGAAAGTTGGCCGTGCAAATGTAAAAGCAGTAGTTGCACACAAAATTAAAAATGTACTGGGTTCGGAAGGCAAAGCTCTGTAAAATATTTTAAGACAGTATAAAAAAGCCGGTTTAAAACAGGGGGCATGACAAACATGAAATTATTTCTGGATACCGCCAATCAGGCGGAAGTGGAAGAAGCAGTAAAAATGGGTGTCATCAGCGGTGTTACAACAAATCCGTCACTGGTTGCCAAAGAAGGCGGCGATTATCTGAAACGGGTAACATATTTCTGCAATCTGGTTGGTGGTCCGATTAGTGTGGAAGTATTGAGCACGGATGCGGCAGGGATGCTGCAAGAAGCCCGGGAACTGGCGAAACTGCATGAGAATATTGTAATTAAGCTGCCGATTACAGCCGAAAGTCTAGGGGTTATAAAACAGCTTCGGGAAGAAGGTATCAAAACCAATGCTACCTTATGTTTTTCTGCCAATCAGGCGATTCTGGCAGCAAGAGCCGGAGCGACATATGTAAGCCCGTTTGTGGGCCGGTTAAATGATATTGGTCAGGACGGTATGGTGCTCATCGAGGAAATCAGAACCATCTACCGTAATTTTGGTTATAATACCGAAATTATTGTGGCAAGTATCCGCAATCCGCGACAGGTGACTGAGGCAGCATTAATCGGCGCGGACATTGCTACCATTCCGTTTAAAGTGCTGCAGCAGATGGTAAATCATCCGCAGACCGACCTGGGTATTGCAAAATTTGAGGCGGACTGGGCAAATCGTAAATAATCATACTTGAATTATATTCTTGGAGGAATCAGTCATTATGGCAACAAGTCTTATGGATAGAAGTTTAGTGCTGGAGTTTGCACGTGTAACCGAAGCAGCAGCGATTAACTGCGCACACTGGATCGGGAAAGGCGAAAAAAATTCTGCTGACGGTGCAGCAGTAGAAGCAATGCGTAAAATGTTTGATACTGTAGCAATCGATGGTACCGTTGTAATCGGGGAAGGCGAAATGGACGAAGCGCCAATGCTGTATATCGGTGAAAAAGTGGGCAGAGGCGGCGTAGAAGTAGATATCGCTGTTGACCCGCTGGAAGGCACGAACCTGACTGCAAAAAATATGAACGGTGCAATTGCAGTAATGGCAATCGCTAAAAAAGGCGGTCTGTTACATGCTCCTGATATGTATATGGACAAAATCGTAGTTGGTCCAAAAGCAAAAGGTGCAATCGATATCAACAAATCTCCAAAAGAAAACATGGAAAGCGTTGCGAAAGCACTGGGGAAAGATCCAAGTGAACTGACTATCGTTATGTTAGACCGTGAACGTCATCAGCATATTGTAAAAGCAGCCCGTGAACTGGGTGCAAGCTGTAAATTTATTTCTGACGGCGACGTGTCTCCTGTTATCGCAACCAGCTTTGGTGTTGAAGGTATCGATATGATGATGGGTAAAGGCGGTGCACCGGAAGGCGTTATCGCAGCAGCAGCAATCAAATGTATGGGCGGCGATATGCAGGGTCGTCTGGTACCGGAAAACGACGAAGAAGTAAAACGTGTACACGACATGGGCATTGAAGATGTAAACAAAGTGCTGACACTGGATGATCTGGTGAGCACTGATGATGTATGCTTTATCGCTACCGGCGTAACCAAAGGCGATATGTTAAATGGCGTACGTTTTACCGATAAACATGCAATTACTCACACTGTTGTAATGCGTGGTGTAACCGGTACTGTTCGTTTCATTGAAGCATACCATGACTATGACAAAAAACCATCTTACGTAAAGATTAAATAAGATATATTAAATAAAAATCCCGTTGTGCCTGTTTCGTGCAACGGGATTTTAAATGAAAAGGTGGAATCTGTTTGTCTTATAAACAAGAAGAACTGGCCAATAAAACAATGGTGGAGTTATATCGTATTGCCAGAGAGCTGGAGATTCCGTATTACTCTAAACTGCGCAAAGCAGAACTGGTTTTTGAGATTGCCAAAAGTTCAACCATGAAAGAACGGGAAGGGCAGCTCTGGGCCAGCGGAGTTCTGGATATTCTGCCAGAAGGATTCGGTTTTTTACGTCCATTAGGTTATACACCAAGTTACGATGATATTTATGTGTCGCAATCGCAGATTCGGAAATTTGATTTGAGAAGCGGTGACCGTGTTGAAGGCTGGAGCCGCAAACCAAAAGAAAATGAGCGTTATTTTGGTCTGCTGCGCGTAGAAAAAGTAAATGGCGATGACCCGAATCTTTCGCCGGAACGATTACATTTTGACGGGCTGACACCGATTTATCCAAAAGAGCGGCTTAAGCTGGAAACATCAGCAGATGCTCACGCGGTTCGCATGATAGATTTAGTGGCACCGCTGGGTAAGGGACAGCGCGGCCTTATTGTGGCACCGCCGAAAGCCGGTAAAACAGAGTTAATTAAACAGGTAGCCAACAGTATTGCAAAAAATAACCCGGAAGTGGAAATCATTATTCTGCTCATTGACGAGCGCCCGGAAGAAGTAACCGATATTGAGCGTTCTGTAAAAGCAGAAGTTATCAGCTCTACTTTCGATGAGCCTCCTGAAAACCATGTAAAAGTGGCAGAACTGACACTGGAACGGGCAAAACGTGTGGTGGAATCAAAAAAAGATGTCATCATTCTGCTGGACAGTATTACCCGATTAGCGCGAGCATACAATCTGGTTATGCCGCCAAGCGGCCGATTATTATCCGGCGGTGTGGATCCGAGTGCGCTGCATAAACCAAAGCGATTCTTTGGTGCAGCACGTAATGTGGAGGAAGGCGGCAGCCTGACCATTCTGGCAACTGCTCTGGTGGAAACAGGAAGCCGTATGGATGAGGTAATCTTTGAGGAATTCAAAGGCACCGGCAATATGGAACTGATTCTGGACCGTAAACTGGCAGAACGGCGTATTTATCCGGCACTGGATATCAAACGTTCCGGTACTCGTAAAGAAGATCTGCTGCTCAGTGAAAAAGAATTAACGACTGTGTGGCAGATGCGTAAAGCTTTCAGTAATCTGGACACTGCCGAAGCAACCGAAACATTGCTTGATGGAATGAAACGAAGTAAAAATAACGAGGAATTATGCCGTAACTTCGGCAAAACAATACCTAAGAATTAATACAGGCAGGAGTGATTGCGTTATGGAAATCACTCCTGTTTTGCTATGTGGGAATATATGGTTTGCATGTGGTATTATGTTATAGTAAAATACAACTGAAAACAGTATTTTAGGTTTAATTCTGATAACGGGAGGGATGGTTATGAAAGATACAG